>Ga0193963_1001601_pt1 | contig 11148 bp, 9 predicted proteins | sample FB_6_MG_FD_140359 | JGI IMG/M metagenome (GOLD analysis project Ga0193963, IMG submission 140359) | Microbial mat bacterial communities from the Broadkill River, Lewes, Delaware, United States - FB_6_MG | ecosystem: Environmental > Aquatic > Freshwater > River > Microbial mats | place: USA...
CTATATTATAATTAGTAGCTGTCAATAAAACAATAGTAAAAAAATTACAATAAATTTATACTATCTAAAATTTATTGGGAATTTAAAGATAAAGTATTGACCTATATGAATATACCATGTTATACTTCGTAATATACTTTTACAGACTAAAGGAGCGATAAAGATGAATTACCTAACTAAGGATAACTCGGCAAAATTAAATAAAGTATTTTTTAGCCAATTTAGATAGGGTTTGTCATCACGAGCAGTATAGATGCAAACCCCAGCCAATGAAAATTTGGGGTTGTATCTATGCTGGCGATATTTTGTTGCACTTAAAATATTAGAGTTTAACTCTAGCCACATAGATTTCTGTGTGGCTATTTTTTATACCACACAGAATTGTGTGGTTTTTTTGTACCCTTAAGTCAAGGAATCGGGCCCGATTTCTATAAAACATAAAAAAACATATGAAAAAACAGGAGGAAAAAATGACATTTATTGTTTCAATTTTAAATCAAAGTTTGATATTAGGAATTATGGTTTTAGGAGTATACATCACATACTCACTATTAGATTTTCCAGATTTAACTATAGACGGTAGCTTTACTTTAGGAGCATGTATAACAGCAACAATGTTAGTAAAGGGATACAATCCAGTAATTTGTTTAATGATTGCAGGAACGTTAGGCGCTATAGCAGGACTAATGACTAGTCTTTTAAATACAAAATTTAAAATATCTAGTTTATTATCAGGGATACTTATGATGGGTGTATTGTACACGTGTAACTTGAGATTACTTGGAAAACCAAATATTGCATTATTTAATTTGAATCATTTATTCAACAAAGGTATTTCACCAATTTGGATCACATTAGGAGCACTAATAATCGTAAAATTAGCATTAGATACGTTTTTGAAAACTAATTTAGGATACTACTTAAAAGGCTGTGGTATGAATAAAACTATGTTACAAGGATTAGGAATACACCCAGATAAAATTCAAGCTATTGGGTTAATGCTAGGGAATTCATTAGCTGCAATAGCAGGAGTATTAATGGCTCAATATCAAGGCTTTACAGATATATCCATGGGCAATGGAAGTTTGATTATAGGAATTGCGGCTATAATAATGGGACAATCAGCATTGAAATATTTAAAAGTCAATCCTAGTACAAAGGTTATTATAGGTATGATTGGATATCAAGGCGCAATAGCAATGACATTAAATTTTGGATTCTACCCATCGGATTTGAAATTAATAACTACATTAATAGTTCTAGGGTTTATATGTATAGGACAGATGAAGTGGGAAAAAACATCAAAATTATTTAGGAATTTAAAAGCTAATTCTTTAAATAAATTAAAAAAGGAGGCAACATATTAATGTTAAATATAGATAAATTATTTGTTTCATTTCAACAACCATTTGGAAAGCTAACTGTAGTAAAGGATTTGTCAGTTAATGTTGAAAAACATGATTTCATAAGCATAATAGGTTGCAATGGAACTGGAAAATCAAGTTTGTTTAAAAGTATTTATGGAGGAGTGCCATTTGAAAAGGGCAGAATTGAACTTTTAGGTAAATCTTTATTTAAAGAGCCTATTCATGATAGATTGAAAAAAATTGCAGTAGTGCATCAAAACATTGAACTTGGTAGTTTTGGAGATATGACACTTAGAGAAAATTTGTCTTTAGTATTGTCTAAAACAAATGGAAAACCTTGGAGGAAATGCTTGAATTATAAATCAACAGACTTGTTGAAATCATTAGAATTGTTACCAATAGATTTGAAACAACACATAGACAGCCCAGCGAAATGCTTATCAGGAGGACAAAGACAAGCATTTAACTTGTTACTAGCGATTTTATCTAAACCAGATTTACTATTACTAGATGAGCATACTGCGGCATTAGATCCTAAATCATCAGATTTAATAATGGAAATGACAGAGGAGTTAGTAAAAAAATTTCAAATTACTACAATGATGATAAGTCATCATTTAGGTCATGCTATTAAATATGGAAATCGACTGATAGTTCTTAGAAATGGAAATATACACAAAGAGTATATCAAAACGCAAAAAAGTAATTTATTAGAAAGCGATTTAATCAAATATTTTTATTAAGGGGAGATTATTATGAAAAAAATACTTATATTAGGACTTATGATTACAATGTTATTGTCAGGGTGTCAAAAAGAAAACAAAGAAATGACTAAAATTGGTATATCACAAATAGTTGAATACAGTGCATTAGATGAAAATAGAGCAGGATTTATCAAAGCATTGGAGGATAATGGATATAAAGAAGGAGAAAATTTAGAAATAGATTATCAAAATGCTCAGGGAGATAGTGCTACATCACAGCTTATAGCTCAAAATTTTGTATCAAAAGATAAGGATTTGATTTTTGCAATTGCAACAGGTTGTGCTCAATCAGCTTACAATGCAACTAAAGAAATACCAATAGTATTTAGTTCAGTAACAGATCCAGTAGCCGCAGGAATTGTAGAGAGCTTAGAGGCTTCAAATACTAATGTTACAGGAACAACTGATATAATACCAGTTGAGCAACAACTTAAATTAGTTAAGTTATTTATACCAGAAACGAAAAAAATTGGAATCATTTACAACACATCAGAAGTAAATTCTGAAATTCAAGTAAAAGCATTGAAACAAGCATGTACTGAAAATGGATATGAATTTGTTCAAAGAGGGGTATCAGCAACAAATGAAGTTCAACAAGCAATGGCTAGTTTAGCTGACAATATTGATTTATTATTTGTGCCAACAGATCAGTTAGTTGTGAGTAGTTTACCTGTAATAGTAGATGTTGCAAATAAAAACGATATTCCAATAATTGCTTCTGAAAAAGGATCTGTTGAAAATGGAGCATTAGGAACTTATGGTATAGATTACAATCGATTAGGATATTTAGCAGGAGAAAAAGCAGTTGCTATATTAAAAGGAGAGAAGCCTAAAGACATCAAAGTTGATGGATTAGATCAATATGAATTAGTAATTAATGTAAAGCAAGCTGAATTATTAAATATAAATATTCCAGAAGAATTAGAGTATACAAAGCAATAAAATAAATGATTAATTCTTTTAGCTATAATTTGATTTTGAATATTTGGAGATAATCCAAGAATGTGGTAGAATTAGGGTTATAGATTTATAATGAAAAGAGTTTATCATCTTAGTGTTTTTTTGAATAAAAACAGTATTGAATTTCAAGTCAAAGGGGTGTATACTCATTGTCATAAACCTAAAAATCATTTTGAAATTCAGATGATAATTAATAGCAAAAAGGAGAGGATTTTATGAAAAGCTTTAAGAGACCTAGACCAGAGTTTCCAAAGCGCGCAGTAATTACGGCTGGTATGCCTTATGGTAATAAATCGTTACATTTCGGACATATAGGTGGTGTGTTTATTCATGCTGATACATATGCTAGATTTTTGAAAGATAGAATAGGTCAGGATAATGTTATATTCGTATCTGGAACAGACTGCTATGGATCGCCAATTATTGCAAGTTACAAAAAATATTTAGACGAATTAGAAGATGGAGCAGAAAAAGCTAATTCATTAGAAGATTATGTTTATGGATTTCATAAACTTCAAAAAAATATTTTGGGAAAATATGATGTAGAACCTAGTCTTTATGCGTCATCAGCCTTCGGAAGAAGTGGTGAAATTCATAAAGAGGTCTCTAATGCACTTTTTGAAAATTTATATAAAAATGGGTATTTGAAAAAACTTTCTACACTACAATTTTATGATGAAAAAGAAGGCGTATATTTAAATGGACGTCAAGTGTTAGGAAAATGTCCATTTGAAGGGTGTAAATCAGATAAAGCATACGCAGATGAATGTGCTTTAGGACATCAATACATGCCAAGTGAATTGATTGATCCAGTTAGTACTCTTTCAAATGAAAAGCCTGTTTTAAAAGAAGTTGATAACTGGTATTTTGTACTAGATGAATATAGTGAACAACTTTACAAAATGGTAGAAAAAATGAGAAAAGAACGTTTGGTTAGACCTACTATATTGAACGTAACAGAAGAATTTTTGAAAAAACCTGCTATTTATGTAACTAGAAAAGAACAAGAAAAAGTAATTGAAAATAATATTGAGTTTGAAAACTGTGAACTAATAGATGAAGAAAAGAAACCATCGGTAACATATGAATTCGAAACTTTATCAGATAGAGACAAGGCTAGAACTATATTAGATAGCAAAAGCATCAGATATAGAACTGGTAAAACATTAGTGCCATTTAGATTATCAGGTAATGCAGATTGGGGAGTTCCAGTTCCAAATAAAGAAGGATTAGATGACTTAACATTTTGGGTATGGCCAGAATCACTTTGGGCACCAATTACATTTACAAAAACGTATTTAGAATCAATTGGCAAAAACACTGAAGAATGGACTGATTGGTGGATAGATAAAGATACAAAAGTATATCAATTCATAGGAGAAGATAATGTTTATTTCTATGGGATAGCTGAAATGGGAATGCTAATGGCATATTTAGGACACAAAGCTGATGATGAAAGAGATTTAGAAGATATAAATTTCCCACAATTAGTAGCTAATAGACATTTGTTATTTTTAAATTCAAAAGCAAGTAGTTCAGGAGATATTAAACCTCCAATGGCAGATGAATTGTTAGAATTCTATACTAAAGATCAATTGAGAATGCACTTTTTAAGTTTAGGATTATCGAAACGTAGTGTAAGTTTTAATCCACAACCATTTGACCCAGATGCAAATACAGCAGAGCAAGATGTCGTATTAAAAGATGGTAACTTGTTAACAAATGTATTTAATAGATTGATGCGTTCTTGTTTTTACACAACTCAAAAATACTGTGATGATAAAATTCCTAATTTAGAAGTATCGGAAGAAATTACGCAACTTATTGAAAAAACAGTATTAGATTATGAGCAAAACATGTACAGACAAGAATTCCATAGAGTAATATCGAATATGGATAGCTTGATTCGAAAATTATCTAAATATTTTGCAAGAGAAATAAAAATAGCTGACGATAATGATGATAATGAAAAGAGAAAACAAGTATTAGCAGATTGTTTCTATGGAGTTCAAGTAACTCTTACATTACTTCATCCAATTGTTCCTGAAAGCTGTGAAAAAGCAAAAGATTTATTGAATTTAAATGAAACAGTTTGGTCATGGGATTATATTATGAAACCAATACAAGAACACATGGAAAATGTAGATACACATAAAATAAAAGCAATAGAACCAAAGTTTGACTTTTTCTCAAAACTAGAAAGTCAATTTAAATAAAAATTAATAATTTGTTATAAAAAAAGAAAAATCAAAATGATTTTTCTTTTTTTTAATGTTTTAATGTTTTAATGTTTTAATGTTTTAATATTTTAATGTTTTAATTTAATAGTTTATATAAATAGTTTTACGAATTAGGTTGTGACACTTTTATGACTTAAAGATGCTAGAGAATATTCGAAGAATCTAATAATTATAATCAATTAAAAACAAAATTGTAAAATATCAAATTAATTATTTGACCAAAGCTCTAATGCCAGTTCAATACTTAATCTATCCTCATATATGTTAAAATCCAAAGATAGAATTTCTTGAATTCTTTTTAAACGATGAGTTAAAGTATTTCCATGTATTTCAAGCATATCTTTAGTATATGACCAATTAGCACCAGAGTGAATATACACATCTAAAGTTTTAAACAAGATCCTATGAGAATTTTTTTGTGAATAGACTAGTGGACCTAAAACTTTTTTAATAAAAACTTGAGACTCATTGTATGGAATATGAGACAGCAAGCCTTTTATAATAAGAAAATCAAAATGAAAAATAGAATTTGTATTTTGATTTTTAGAAGCAAGTTCAATTGCGATTTCAGCATTAGCATAACTATCTTTTAAATAATTTGAATTTGTAATCTTATTACCTATACCAACTACAAAATCTTTGAAATCTTGAATTTTAAGATTGGGCTGATCTACTAAATTAAAAATATTAGAAATTTGAGATTCAGAATAATTTGAAACAGTAACTTTATTAAGTTCTAAAATAAATATCAAGTTAGAATCTTGTATAAATGACAAAGTATTTGGGAAAAATTTCAACAATTTCACAGATAAATATTCATATATATGCTGCAAATAATTGAATTTGTATCTTGGAGGTAATTTTGAAAATTTCTCAGCACCTAGCCAATTAAATATAATAATTCTATGGGACTTTTCATCATTAAATCCAAATTGAGACTTAAAACGTTCTGTATTTTCAATAGAAGGATAATTTAAAAATTCTTCTAAAAAACCGCCTCGAATACTCTGTTCTACTTGTTTCTTTTCATAATCCTTTAATAGCTCTAAAGCTAGAACTAAAATAAACCTTTCAATAGTCAAAACTAATTTGATATTCTCTAATTTAGAATGAGAAAGAACCCCTAACCAACCAAGAACTTCTTGTGAAACTATAATAGGATAGAAAAACACACTGCCTAAATGATCAGATAAAAAATATGAACTAATTGAAGTTTTAGATAAAACCTGAGACATATTAGCTCTATTTTTTTTCAAAATATCATTCAATTCATCAGTATAAAAATGACTATTAGAAATATTATAAAAAGAATCTAATACAAAAACATCTAAATGAGTCATATTTCCCAAAGCATTTAACAAATCTTGAACAGAATACCCTTGTAATATCATATGTGTAAACTGATTATTTAATTCAATAGCAAACTCCTGATTTTTATTTTGCTCTTCAATGATAGTAGTATATCGTTTTAGAGCATTTTTTTGTTCTATCTGATTTTCAAAATAAATCAAATTTCGAATAGCAATAGTAGCCTGCACAGATATGCTCTCTAAAAACTCCAAATCATCAGAAGTTAGCTTTATATTATTTGAAAAACTATCTACGACAATTACACCAAGACAGTGATTTTCAAATAATAATGGACAGCTAATAGCACTAGTTATATTAGGAAATTGATTAGTATAAGTGGTGTGGATTTTCTTTTGATTTGTTAAAGATAAACTTTTTGTATACTTAGCAATAGCCTCTGAATTTTCAAGAAAAAGAGATTTGCGAGTTTTGAAAGTAATGCCAGTAACTGACTCGTTTGGAGCTAGGGATATATGACGAACCTCATCATCAAAACCTTCTAGAGCCTTGACATCTAACAAATTAGTATTTTCATTATATAAAAATATGACAGCAGCATCACCTCCTGGTATATGTTTTAGAGACTCAGCTAGTAAAAAATTTAAAACATATTCAGAATCAAGAGATGAATTAAGTAACTTGGATGATTCAATTAAAGCTTTTAACTGATCGGTTTTCAAATAATACCCCTCCTTAATAATTGTTCTTTATACTAATAATTATATATCAAATTTGGTGTTAGACACAATGAAAAAACTGATAGATATTGATAAACTAAAATTAGTAATCTAGGTAGAAATTATAAAAAAACGGGGGGATTGAAATGTTTAGCGTTATAGCAGCATTTGCAATTGTATTAGCAGTATTGACCATAGGAGAGCTTGTATCTAAATGGACCAAAGCATTTATACCATCAGTATTTGTATCAGCACTTTTATTTTTAATAGGATTTTGGACTATATTACCAGCAGATTTGATGACTCAAAGTTCATTTTCCAAGCCAGTAGTATATTTATCTATGTATTTGCTATTGACACATATGGGGACATTGATGAGTGTAAAAGAACTATTTGGACAGTGGAAAACAGTAGTTATAGCATTGTCAGGAGTTGCAGGAATTATTTTAATGACGATGACAGTTGGACGTATGTTGTTTGGATTTGAGACAGTAGTCGCAGCAACACCTCCTTTAACTGGTGGAGTAGTTGCATCAATATTAATGAGCGGAGTTGCAAATGAAAGAGGACTGACAACTATAGCAGTATTAGCAACATCGATGTACATCATGCAAGGATTTTTTGGATATCCACTAACAGCACTTATGCTAAAAAAAGAAGCACGCAGAGTTATTAGAGATTTTAAAAATGGAGCTAATGAAAAAGATCTTAATGAGAAAACTGTAAAGACAAAAAGCTCATGGAAAATAATACCACCCTTGCCAGAAGCTTATCAAACACCATATATGATATTGCTAAAATTGGGATTTGTAGCATGGTTAGCAACCTTAGCAGCACCATATTTACATTTGAATCAGTTTATTGTTTGTTTGTTATTTGGTGTAGTAGGAAGAGAAATTGGATTTTTAGAAGAGCGAGCTTTGAACAAAGCAAATGCATTTGGATGGTTGATGACTGTATTAATGGCATTTATATTTGCTAATTTATCTCAGGCAACGCCAAGTATGTTAGCTCAAATCGCAGGACCGCTTTTTGGAATTATTATTGTAGGAGTTAGTGGTATGGCATTGGTTTCAATAATAGTTGGAAAGCTTTTAGGATATACAAAAGAAATGGCATTTTCAGTTGCAATGACAGCACTATATGGATTCCCAGCTGATTATATCTTAACTATAGAAGCTATAAAATCAGCAACAGATGACAAAGAAGAATCTGATTATGCAACAGAAGTAATGTTACCTAAAATGTTAGTTGGAGGATTTACTACAGTAACTATAGCATCAGTTGTTATTGCAGGTGTTTTTGTTAAATTGTTATAAATCACAAGGAGGGGTAATTCTATGGAAATGATTCAGGACAAAATAAATAAATATAAAGATTACGCAATTGAAATGCGAAGATATTTTCATCAAAATCCAGAAGCAAGTTTAAAAGAGTTTGCTACTGCAAAAAAAATACAAGAAGAACTAAATTCCTTTGGTATTGAAAATAAAATAATAGCTCAAACTGGAGTTGTTGCATGGATTAGAGGGAAATCAGAAGGTAAAACTATTGCACTAAGAGCAGACATGGATGCATTGGAAATTACTGAGAAATCAGATAAACCCTATTGCTCACAGAACCAAGGCTTGATGCATGCCTGTGGCCATGACGCTCATACAGCTAGCTTGCTAGGAGCAGCTAGAATATTAAATGAGTTGAAGGATTCTTTTTCTGGAACTGTAAAATTGATATTTCAACCAGGAGAAGAAGTTGCTCAAGGTGCAAAAAACATGATAGCAGAAGGGGTTTTAGATGGTGTAGATAGGATATTTGGAATACACATTTGGAATGGACTAGACTGTGGAAAGGTTTCAGTACAAGAAGGACCAAGAATGGCATCAGCAGGACAGTTTGAAATAAATGTAAAGGGAAAAGGTGGACATGGATCATTGCCTCATGAAACAGTAGATGCAGTAGTAGTTGGAGCTGCAATTGTGATGAATTTGCAAAGTTATGTTAGCCGTGAAATAAGCCCATTAGATGCAGCTGTTTTATCAATAGGGCAATTTCATAGTGGAACTAGGTTTAATGTAATACCTGGAGACGCATATTTAGAAGGAACAACGAGGTCATTGAGTTTAGAAGTAAACAAAAACTTTGAAAAAGATCTAAGGAGAATTGTAGAATTTACGGCTAAAGCATATAGAGCAGAAGTAGATATTAGCTATGAACAAAAGGTAATACCAGTAGTAAATGATCCTGAAATTTCAGCTATTGCAGAGAAATCAGTTGCTAAAATATTGGGAGAAAAAGGACATGTTGAATTCCCACCAACTACTGGAGGCGAAGATTTTTCCTATTTCTTAGAAACAGTTCCTGGAGCATTTGCTTTTGTTGGATCAAAAAAAACTGATGGACAAGAAACATATCCTCACCATCATGAAAAATTTGATATAGATGAAGATGGAATTGGAATATCTATGGGGCTATATGCTCAAGTAGCATTAGATTTGCTTTAATAAATATAAATAAAATAATAAAAGAAAATCCATGAATATCAAACTCAGATTTGACATTCATGGATTTATTTATTCAATAGCAAAAATAATTTGAGTTTGTAGTTCTGCTTCAGGAGTATCTGCTGGATCATTTAGATAAAGTTCATAACAATAATAATTGTTTTTATGATTCTTTTCAATCCAGTCAGAAATAGCTTTGTATGCTAATTTGATTTCATTATAAGGACCAATATGCAAAGTAGATGCATATTTACCACCAGGAATCTCACTGATTTTCATATTATCTTTTTCAGGTAAATCTTTATCAATAGGAACTCCAATTTCAATGTCTAAATTGTCCATGTCCATATTGAAATACCCAACAAAAGGAGCATCAGTAGGATTAACCCCTAATTCTTGCATATATGAAAAAATCTTACCATAAACTTCTCCTATAACTCGAGGCAAATCTTGAACAGCGCTTCTAGTTCTTATAGACAAAACTTTTTGAGTTGGTCTTTCAATAACACTAAATTCATAAGCCATATAATCTCTCCTTTTTTAAAATTTTCATATATCATATACCCTAAAAATTATAAATTAAATTATTTATATAAATAGAAATAATGCGACATATTGATGTCATATTAAAATTGATATGATTGAATTAGTTCAAAAAGAACAATAATAATATGAGGTGATAAATATGAAATATGAAATAGTAACTATTCCTAAAAAAATAATTGTTGGTAAATCAATTAAAACAACAAATGAAGAAAATAAAGCTGTAAATGATATTGGAACATTATGGCAAGAATTTATTGGAAATGGGATATATAATTCTGTAAATAACAAAATTAATCAAATGGCAATTGGACTATACACAGAATACAAAGAAGACTATACTAAAGAATATACATTTATGTGTGGATGCGAAGTATTTGAAGTAGATAATACAGAAAAACTTAGTACCAAGATTATACCATCAGGAAAATATGCTAAATTTACAATTAATGGTCATATGATTACAGCTGTTTGTCAAGCCTGGAGTGAAATTTGGGAAATGAATTTAGACAGAAAATATACTAGTGATTTTGAAGTTTATCACAATGATTCAGAAGATATGAACAATCAAACTATAGACATATATATATCTATTAATTAGAGATAAAAAAAATATTAAAATCAAATGCAAATAGTTAGGAGGATTGAAATGTCAATAATAGAATTGAATAAAGACAATATTGAAAAAGAACATATTTGTTGTGCATTATCAGATAAAAAAGGTGAAAATTGTGTATCAAACAAAA
>Ga0193963_1001602_pt1 | contig 11133 bp, 9 predicted proteins | sample FB_6_MG_FD_140359 | JGI IMG/M metagenome (GOLD analysis project Ga0193963, IMG submission 140359) | Microbial mat bacterial communities from the Broadkill River, Lewes, Delaware, United States - FB_6_MG | ecosystem: Environmental > Aquatic > Freshwater > River > Microbial mats | place: USA...
ATAAATTTAAAAATTATAGAAAATCTGAAAAATCTGTTTTATTTCCAGGTTGTAATTATACTTCTCTTTATCCTAAAACAACTAAAGTAATATATGAAAAATTGAATGAGTTTGAAGATATAGGCATTGTTTATGATTGTTGTGGTAAACCAATAGCTGAATTAGGAATGAAAAATGATGAAGAAAATATAATCATGAACTTAGAGTACAGGATAAAAAATTTGGGTATAGAAGAGATAATTACAATGTGTCCAAATTGCTACTATTATTTAAAAAGCAAATTATCAATACCGGTAAAATCAATATATGAAAAGTGTTTACAAATAGGTATAGAATTAAATTATGATTTTCCTATAGAAAAAATTTATATTCCTTGTCCTGATAGAAAAGATAGAATATTTATTAACCAAATAATGGAAATGATAGGACCAGTGGAAATAATAAACAATATACAATGTTGTGGATTAGGTGGATTAGGTGGAATTAAGGAGCCTGAAATTTCGAAAGAGTATGGCAATTCCTTGTCTGGATATAGAGATAAAATAGTCTATACATATTGTGCATCTTGTACTGGCAAATTTAATCGCGATGGTGATGGATTAGTGAACCATGTTCTATCTTCATTATTTCAAACATATGAGGTTGCTGATACAAAAAAATCTTTTGTAAATAGAATGATAAAATTAATAAAATAAACAGTGAGGAAAATTATGAAAAAAGCTATAATTATTTTCACAAGAATACCTATGGCTGGTAAAACTAAAACTAGATTAGAACCATATTATTCAAAACAGGAATGTGAAGAATTACATACCTGTTTTTTGCGTGACTATGCTAAAACATTAAATGATATTTATGATGAAGATGCTGATATATTTGTTTTTTATTCAGGAGATGGAGATATAAACAAATTGGAAAAAATATTTATGCATAATGTGATTTCAGATTATATTGAGCAGCGCGGTAACGATATAGGTGAGAAGATGAAAAATGCTTTTATTGATGTTTTCGCATTAAAATATGATAGAATAGTACTTGTAGGTAGTGATGTTCCTACAATGAGCAGTTATGACCTTTCTGATGCCTTTAATAAATTAGAAGTATGTGACTTTGTAATTGCACCAGTTGAAGATGGTGGATATTATTTGATTGGTATGAATGAAATGCATAATGAAGTATTTCAATTAGATAAATATGGCAATCAGGAAGTGCTAGTTAAAACTATAAAAGAAATAAAAAAATTAGAATTAACTTATCATATAATGAATGAAAAATTTGATATAGACACAGCTAGAGATTTGATAAAATATGAGAAGTATTCTACAATGAAAAAGGCTGAAAATTCATATACTTATAGATATATTATGGACCATAAAAGAATTTCTGTTGTTATTCCAATTTACAATGAGATGAAAAATATTTTCAAGTTAGAGGAGTTAATTAAAAGTCTAATTAAATGCTATGAAATCATACTTGTTGATGGTGAGAGCTCAGATGGAACTTATGAATATTTTATTGATAATATAATGAAATTTAAGAAAAATGTTCGAATTATAAAGTCTAAAAAAGGAAGATCAAATCAAATGAATATTGGAAGCGTGCAATGTATAGGACAAATTTTACTTTTTTTACATGCTGATAGTAGTATTGATATAAATTATTATGATGAAATTATAAGAGTGATGAAGATAAATGATGCAGCTTGTTTTAAAATAAAGTTTGACTCTAATAAAATATTAATGGTTTTCAATAGGTTTTTTTCAAATATGAGGTCGAAATACAGAAAAATAATTTTTGGTGATCAAGGATATATAATAAATCATTCAGTATTCGATGAAATTGGGGGTTTTGAAGAAATTCCAATAATGGAAGATTATCAATTATCATTGGAGTTAAAAAAGCATAAAAAAAAAGTAGGAATGATTAATTCTTATATTACTACTTCATCAAGAAGATATTCAAATAAATCAAGTGAAATTTTAAAGACAATGTGTTTAATGTTTAAATTGAGAAAAATGTATAGAGAGAATATAGACATTAATATAATTAATGAATTATATAAGGATGTGAGATAAATGAATAAATTGTATGAAGGCTTTACTTCTATAGTTTATAATTGGAGTAAAATAAAAATTAATAGGTATGATTTGCTAGCTCAAGGGGAATATAATCAAAATTATATATTTTTGAATCCTATAGACTCAAAAAAATATGTACTTAGAGTAAATCAAGGAAGTCAAATAGGGTTAGAAAATCAAATTAAATATGAGTTTAATGCATTAAAATATATGCAAAAGAATCAAAAAAAGCTGAGAACACCTAGAGTATATTATTGTGATGATTCGCGAAAATATATAGATAAGGGTGTATTGATAATGGAGTATATTGAGGGTGATTATATAGATTATGATAAAACTTCAATTAACAGTATAGTTGAATGTTTGGCAGATATTCATAATATAAATACTTCAAAAGCAGATGGAATTTTTAGAAAATCCGCCGGTGCAAGAGATATGATAGTTGAATGTGATTGTATGTTTTCTAAATATGATTTAAACAAAATTTCACATAATAAGCATAAGGATTTATTTAATAAAGGTATATATGAGAAAATTTCAAATTACGTAAAAATCATAAAAAAAATGTATGATGAAAATAATTGTAAATATATGATAAATGACGTAAGTATAATAAATACAGATTTAAACTCAACTAATTTTTTAGTGCATGATAATTATGTGAAATTGATTGATTGGGAAAAACCTTGTATAGGAGATAGTGCACAAGATTTAGGACATTTTTTAGCACCTACTACTACTTATTGGAAAACAGATAAAATATATAATTCTTTAGAAATACATAATATAATAAAATCATATGAAAATTATACGAAAAGCAAGTATGGTATTGTGATTCAAGACTATGAAGACAGAGTTTTATTTTATTTAAAATTGAATTGCTTAAGAGGAATAACGTGGTGTTCTATGGCTTTAATGGATTATTATGGAAACAGAGATGATAAAAAGATTTATAATGAAACTACAGCTATAAAACTGAAAGAATACATTTATAATATAGAGGAGCTACTTGTAAAATGAAAAGAATAATATTTGATTGTGATAATACACTAGGTATAGATAAATGCGATGTGGATGACGGATTAGCACTTTTATATTTAACGTTAAACGAAGAGTGTGAATTAGAAGCAATTACTACAACATATGGAAATAATGCTGTGGATATAGTAACAGAAAACACAAAAAAAATGATAAAAGAGTTTGATTTACACAATATAGAAATTATAAAAGGTGGAAAAAATTCAAATGATTTTAATAATGGGGCTTCTGTATTTTTAGCAAAATATTGCAGTGAGCATAAAGGTGAGATTTCTATATTAGCGACAGGTTCTCTAACAAATATATATGGTGCATATAGATTTGATGAAGAGTTTTTTGATAATATTAAAGAATTAGTGATAATGGGTGGTATAACAGAAGAATTGGAATTTCCAAATAAAAATATGGGTGAATTAAATCTATCATCAGATTTTCGCGCTAGTTATGAAGTGATAAATGCATGTTCAGAAGATAAATTATCTGTGATAACTGGAAACAGTTGTTTAGATTTACTCTTTGATCATAATGAATTTTGTATTGAAAATATGAGTTCTAGAGCTATACAAATATATGAATGTGTGAAAAATTGGACAGCTTATATATCAGATGAATACGGTACAGATGGATTTTATAATTGGGATGTTATAGCTGCAATATATTTGTTACATAAAGAATTCTTTGATACAAAAAAAAGCTCTGTGGATATAGATATAAACGATTTAGTCAATGGATTCCTGAAAATAGCAAACCAAGGTTCATGTGAAACAGATATAAAAAATATTCAACTACCTAAAATGAAATGTAAAAAGGAAATAAAAAATGAGTTTTTTACGATTTGGGAAAGATTATAATAATAAAACTGCTTATGATAATAATATAGGAACATTATTATCATAAGCAGTTTTGATTTTTTATAAAGTGATTTTCATTTGTTCATTACCAAGTATTTTTTTTAGATATGTTTTTCTATGAATCGGGCAAGGCCCAATTTTTAATAAAGCTTCTCTATGCTTTTTTGTTCCATAGCCTTTGTTGTGTTCAAAATCATAACCAGGATATATTTCAGCCATTTTTACTATATCTCTGTCTCGGGTAACTTTAGCTATGATTGAAGCAGCAGCAATTCCATGGCATCTAGCATCACCTTTTATTAAACTGGTTTGAGGTATATCAGTATCTAAATGCTCAGCATCTATACATAAATGATCTGGTATTATTTTATTACCATCTTTATCTTTTAAATTATCTATCGCCATGAGCATGGCTTTTTTTGTTGCATTTTTGATATTGATATCATCAATAACTATATGGTCTAATTCACCTATGCCATATGCTATACAATTTTCCAAAATGATTGAATATAATTTTTCTCTTTTTTTCTCAGTCAATTTTTTAGAATCATTAACGCCTTCAATTTTTAGTCCAGCCGGAATTATAATTGCACAAGTTACAACATTTCCAGCGAGGCAACCTCGTCCAACCTCATCTATACAAGCGATATATTTACAACCTTCTTTATGAAGATTGTTTTCAATTTCTAATATATCAATTTTATCAAAATCAAATATTTCTTTTTTTCTCATAATAACCTCTAATTTATTTAGGTGGTTTTTCTAAAGATATTCTTCCAATTTTACCATCTTGAAAATCTTGTAATAGCATTCTACTAATTCTCAAATAATCAATCTCATTTCCTTTGAAAATGCATCCTTTTTTACGTGCGATTTCATCCATGATTTCTAGATTAGGTGTATTTACCATGTCCATATCAACATTATATCTAGTGTTTAATAAGCTTTCGTCGATTTTTACTATGTGTCTAATTAATTCAAATGCTATGTCTTCTACAGGTAGAACTTCTTCCCTTATAGCACCTGTAAAAGAAAGATTTAAAGCCATCTCATCATCTATAAATTTAGGCCAAAGAATCCCAGGAGTATCTAGTAAATCAATATTGTTTTTTAATCTAATCCATTGTTTACCTTTTGTAACACCAGGCATATTACCTGTTTTCGCACTTTTTTTCTTTGCTATAGAATTAATTAAAGTAGATTTTCCTACATTAGGAACTCCAACTATCATAGTTTTTAGTACTCTATTAGCAATTCCTTTAGAACGGTATTTCTCCATTATTTCTTTTGTAGCTTCAGCAATTACATTTTCTAATTTCTTTAAAGTACCATTATCAGTTGAATTATATAATACAGTATAAAAACCATTGTCTTTATAATATTTATCCCATGCTTTATTCAAAGTAGGATTAGATAAATCGGCTTTATTGATAACTAATATTCTTTTCTTATGTGCAAATAAATCATCAAAATCTGGATTCTTACTGCTTTTTGGTATTCTAGCATCTATTACTTCAATAACAAAGTCTACTAGTTTTATATTATCTCTTAGTAATTCCTTTGTTTTTTTCATATGTCCAGGATACCAGTTTATATTTAATTTATTATTACTTACTTTTTCAGCGCCATTGTTGTTTCTATTAGAGTTTCTTTTCTTTTTAGTGGCCATATTAACCCTTTCTATTATAAAAAAAACGAGAGTCAAGCTCTCGAGTTTTTCAATGTTTTTCTTTTCGTTTACTTTAATAGCTTTTCTTTTCTTTAACTTTAGTAGCTTTACCAGTTCTCTCTCTCAAGTAGAATAATTTAGCTCTTCTTACTTTACCTCTTCTAACAACCTCAATTGATTCAATTTTTGGTGTGTGAAGTGGGAAAGTTCTCTCGCAACCAACGCCGTAAGCAATTTTTCTAACTGTAAAAGTTTCTCTACTGCTTCCGCCTTGTCTCTTAATTACGATTCCTTCGTAAATCTGAACTCTTTCTCTGTTACCTTCTTTGATTTTTACATGAACTTTTAATGTATCTCCAACATTAAATGCTGGTATGTTTTCATTAAGTTGCTCTTGTTCAAATGATCTTATTAATTCCATTATATATACACCTCCGTATTTTATTTAGTGTTCTTATGAATGTTACAAAGAGGAACACTGTGTACGCAATGCATTATATCATATATTAATATCATATGCAAGAGAAAATTCAGGGTAAACAACAAATTTAAATAAATAATAAATAATATTGAGTTATCTTAATTTAATGTTAAAAAAGCTATGAAAAATTATGTCTTTTTGTTTAAATTTTATTGACAAGAGTAAATATATATTGTATTGTAAAAGAGATGCAAGTTTATATGTATAATATATATGTAGAAAAATAAATTTATTATAAAGTGATTTGGGAGTTAATATGAATAAAAAGAAATTAGTTATAGTCGAGTCTCCCGCTAAAGCGAAGACAATCGGCAAGTTTTTGGGAAGAAATTATGTTATTAAAGCATCGGTTGGGCATATAAGAGATTTACCTAAAAGTAAAATAGGAATTGACATAGATGAAGATTTTGAACCTAAGTATATTAACATTAGGGGAAAAGGCGATGTTATAAAAGAGTTAAAGAAAGAAGCTAAAAAAGCTTCTAAAGTTTATCTCGCAACTGACCCCGACCGTGAAGGGGAAGCTATTTCATGGCATTTAGCTCATATTTTGAAAATGGATTTGGAAGAAGAAAATAGAATTGTTTTCAATGAAATTACTAAAACAGCAATTAAAGATGCAGTGAAAAAGCCTAGAGCAATAGATACAAATCTAGTAGATGCACAACAAGCTAGACGTTTATTAGATAGATTAGTTGGCTATCAAATAAGTCCATTATTGTGGAGAAAAATTGATAGAGGACTAAGTGCTGGTAGAGTTCAATCAGTTGCACTTAAATTGATTTGTGATAAGGAAAAAGAAGTTCAAAGTTTTGTACCAGAAGAATACTGGAGTATAGAAGCAAATGTACTAAAAGGCAGAAAAAAAATAGAGACCAAATTTGTTGGAAATTATGATAATAAAGGCAAATTGAAAACTATTAAATTGAATAATGAAGAAGATACACAAAAAATATTAGAACAACTAAATAGAGATGAATTTACTGTAGAAGATATTAAGAAAAAAGAGATAAAGAAATCTCCAGGTGCACCTTTTACTACTAGTAGCATGCAACAAGATGCATATAGAAAAATAAATTATTCTTCTAGAAAAACAATGCAAATAGCACAACAATTATATGAAGGAATAAATATTAAGGGAACTGGTAGCGTAGGTTTAATTTCATATATTAGAACAGATTCATTTAGAATTTCAGATGAAGCTAGAGGAAATGTAGAAGAATATATTAAAGATAATGTAGGCGAAGAGTATTACAAAAGCAGGGATTTTTCTAAGAAAAATAAAGCAAATTCACAAGATGCTCATGAGGCTATTAGACCAACAGATATAAACAGAACTCCTCAAAGTATAAAAGAATCATTATCTGCAGACCAATTCAAATTGTATAATCTTATTTGGAGAAGATTTGTAGCATCACAAATGTCAGATGCTATATATGATAACTCAACTATTTTATTTAATAGTAATGATTACATATTTAGATCTTCGGGAAGTATTTTAAGATTTGATGGATATAAAAAAATATATAATTTTAAAGATAAATCTAGTGATGTAATTTTTCCAAATATGGAAAAGGGAGAAATATTAAAGGTTAAAGAATTATTACCAAATCAGCATTTCACAAATCCACCAGCTAGATATTCAGAAGCAACACTTATTAAATCATTAGAGGTATTGGGTATAGGTAGACCATCTACGTATGCACCAACAATTTCAACAATAGTAAAAAGAGAATATGTTTTTATTGAAAACAAACATCTTCAACCTACTGAAATGGGTTTTTTAGTTAATGATTTAGTTTTAAAATATTTTCATAATGTAGTAAATGAAGAGTTCACAGCAAATTTAGAAGATAGACTTGATGATGTAGCTAATGGTGATTTGTTTTGGAAAGAAATAATCAGAGAATTTTATGTAGAATTTAAAGATTCCTTAGATATTGCAGATAAAGAAATAGAAAAAATAGAAATAAAGCCAGAAGTTTCAGACGAGTTATGTCCTAATTGTGGTAAAAATTTGATTGTTAAGAAAAGTAGATATGGTAAATTCTTAGCTTGTCCAAGCTATCCAGAGTGTAAATATACCAAATCGATTAATGAAAAATTTGAACCTCAAGAAACTGATAAAGTATGTGAACTATGTGGTTCTAAAATGCTACTTAGAAAAGGACGCTATGGTGAGTTCTTAGCCTGTTCTAATTATCCTGAATGTAAAAACACTCAGCAAATTCTGAATAAAATTGGGATAAAATGTCCAAAATGTGGTAAAGAATTAGTAGTTAAATTTACTAAAAAAGGCAAGAGATTTTATGGTTGCGAAGCTTATCCTGCGTGTGATTTTGTGAGTTGGTATGAGCCGGTTGAAGAAAAATGTCCTAAGTGTGGTGACCTAATGATTAAAAAGAAAGATAAGATAGTTTGCTCAAAATGTGGTGAAGAATTAAAATAAAATGTAAAATAATGGAGGCATAATATGCAAAAGAAGAATGTATTTGTTTTAGTGATTATAGTAGCGTTATTAACTTCAGTTGCTACATTTGCAATGACCAAGGAGTTTTCTGAACCCAAAGTCGTTGTTGTAGAAAAAGCTGCTGATAAAGATGCAACATCTGAAACGGTTGTTGATGATAACGAAGAAAGTAGTGAAAATAAAGAAAATAGTGATGACTTGAATATATCAGAGGGTCATATATTAAAAGAAGAAGATTATAATAATTATATTCAGCTCAAAGAAAGATATTCAGATTTTGAAGCTTTAATTAAACATACAGAAGATAATTTTTTATATGATTACGATATAGATAAAATGTTGATTGGTGCAAAAAAAGGAATGTTAACTTCTTTAGAAGATCCATACACTTTGTTTTACTCAAAAGAAGAATTTGCTAAATTATGGGAAGAAACAGAAGGTTCTTTTGTTGGAATAGGTGTTTACATAGCACCATCAGAAGATAATAAGATACTAGTTATTGCTCCTATCGAAGATACTCCAGCTGAAAAAGTTGGAATCATAACTGGAGATAAAATAGTTAAAATTGATGGGGAAGAATATTTAGGTAGTGAAATTGATAAAGCAGTAAAACACATGAGAGGTGAAGAAAACACCAAAGTGGTTATTACTGTTGAAAGATTGAAAGAAGATAAAAAAATCGAATTTTTAGATTTTGAAATTATTAGAAAGAAAATCAAAGCAGTTACAGTTAAAGGTTCAATGATGGAAGATGATATGGGATACATTAGAATAACTACTTTCAATTTAGAGACTGCTAAGGATTTTAAAGCAAAATACGGTGAGTTGAAAAAACAAGGAATGAAAGCATTAGTTTTAGATTTAAGAAGTAATGGTGGTGGAATTGTTGATTCTAGCACTGAAATATGTGATATGTTCATTGATGAAGGATATATTACATATACTAAAACAAAAAAAGATGAAAAAGAGTTCTATTATGCGACTAAGGGCAAAGAAGATATACCTATGGTTGTTTTGGTAAATGGTGGTAGTGCTAGTGCATCTGAGATTATGTCTGGAGCGTTTAAGGATTTAGGTGTTGCTAAATTGATTGGTACAAAAACATTTGGTAAAGGAATAGTTCAAAGATTCCAATATTTTGGTTTGAAGGGTGAAGGATTAAAAATGACTGTATCAGAATATTTTACTCCAAATGATGTGAATATTCATGGCATTGGAATTATGCCAGATATAGAATTAGAACTTGATGAAGGAATAAATGGAATTGGTCCTGATTTTATTGAAGAAGATAATCAATTGTCACGTGGTGTAGAAGAATTGATAAAAATGTTAGAAGAGAAAAATTAATAATAAGGATAAAAATATAAACGATGCAAATAAATTTGCATCGTTTTTTTACATAAAGGTATTATGGAAGTTTATTAAAACCTTGACCCAATACTTCTTTTGATTCAGTAACTACAACAAAAGCATTTTCATCAATATCTGAAACAACTTTTTTCATTTTATACAGTTCTTTTTGTGCACAAGCACAAAAAACTATATTTTGAGGTTCTTTACTGTAATATCCTTTAGCATTTATATAAGTCGTTCCTCTTTTTAATTCTGTATTAATTTTTTCTGCAATGAGTTCACTTTTTTGAGAAATAATAAAAGCAACTTTTCCTGTACTTGCTCCAAGCATGATTCTATCAATTACAATAGTTGAAACAATGGTACTAATTATTCCGAAAAGTACTGCATCGACATTTTTGAAAACAAAACCACCTACAATAATAACTGAGCCATCAATGACTTGTGTTATAGTGCCAATAGAAAGGTGTGGTTTCAATTTGTTTAGTGTTAAAATAAGAAAATCACTACCACCAGTAGAAGAATTTCTCATGTAAATTAATGCATATCCTATTCCACCCATTAGGCCCGTAAAAACAGCTGCTAAAAGTGGCTCTCCTGTATATCCAGGAAGTATTGGTGCAACATAGTCCATGAAAAACGCACATATGACCATGGTTTTTAAAGACTTAAATAAAAATTTCCATCCCATATGTTTGAAACATAATAAAATGATTGGTATATTTACAACCAAAGTAATAGCACCGATTGGTAAACCAAGCAGATAATTAACAATTACTGCGATACCGTTTACACCCCCCGGTGCGAAATTAGCGTTTGCAGCAAAAACTTGAACACTAACTGCTATAAAAAAACTACCTAAACAATCTACCAAAAGATCAATAAGCAAATCTTTTTTTGAATTAATCATAACTCCTCCAAAATGTATAATTATGCATACACATCATAATATGCACAAGAAACATTATACCACCTTTTAAGAAGAAGTCAACAACTAATTTTGAATAATACATATAAAATATGATAAATAGATTATTCAAAATGTAGATAAACAACTAATTTTAAAAAATACATATGAAATATAATAAATAGATTTTTTAAAATGTAGATAAACAACTAATTTTGAATAATACATATAAAAACTGATAAAAGCATAGCCTTCTATGCTTTTATCAGTTTTGATTGTTTTAATA
>Ga0193963_1001604_pt1 | contig 11124 bp, 12 predicted proteins | sample FB_6_MG_FD_140359 | JGI IMG/M metagenome (GOLD analysis project Ga0193963, IMG submission 140359) | Microbial mat bacterial communities from the Broadkill River, Lewes, Delaware, United States - FB_6_MG | ecosystem: Environmental > Aquatic > Freshwater > River > Microbial mats | place: USA...
AATATTAATCAAAGTATTGTTAATAGATTATTATCTTAAATAAAAAAGTAAAGTCAAAAGACTTTACTTCTTAGAATTTTATTGTATGAGTAATTTTAATTCTTCTTTTAGGTCTTTTTGTGATTTTATAATGTTCAACACCATTATAAACAAAATAGTTTTTATACCCTGTTATAAGTTTTCTTTTAATTTTCTTTTTTATTACATTATGACATTCAGTTCTTGTTTCATATCTATAATCATCATCATAACTATCATAATAACCATTCTTACTATGTCTTGGGTTATAATTATTTCTAATCTCATGAGCAACTTTTGCTCCAAGTAATCCACCTACAATCTGAGCGGCAACTCGACCATTTCCTTTTCCAATCTGACTACCAAGAACTGCACCTGCAGCTGTACCAATAAGTGTATCAACACCTAATTCATCATTATAATCATTAGATGAGTAATATCTATCATCATAATTATCATTAATCTTATATCTTACTTCTTTACATTCTCTTTTAGTTTTATTTTTATACTTGTATTCATAAATTGGTTCACTATATCTAACTTTTGCATAATCATAAAATCTATCACTTCCAGCAAAAAGTGAACTTGCTAACAATAATCCTACTAGAAAAATCTTTTTCATAACTTTTTCCTTTTAAAACCTTCAAATATTTATTTGTATTATTTTAAACCTGCAATATGTTCCGCAACAGCTTTGATATCTGCTTCTGAAAGTCTTGCAACTTGACCTTTCATAACACCTTTCATAGGTCCGCCATAAGATCCATCTTTATAACCTGTTAAAGCTTTTTGTGTTTTTGCAATATCCCAACCTTTAATAATTTGAGATTTCCCTAAAGCAGCCTTTTCACCATTTGCGCCATGACATCCAGCACATGCTTTAAATAAACCTGCTCCATCAGCTGCAAAAAGAGTTGTTGCCCCAACAATTAATAATCCTGTTAATATTTTTGTAGTTTTCATTTTATACTCCTTGAATTTTTATATGTGAAGTATAAAATCTAATTGTGAAGTGATTGTGGATGAGTTTTTAATTTATATTTGTTATTGTAGTTTGCCAAATATTTTATATTTTTCCCAATATATATCTAAGGCTTTTTTTAATTCATTTTCATTAAGTTTCGTTTTTTTCTTTATGCCAAACCTTTTAATAAAAGCTTCTGGCATTATTGTTTCATCTTTATTTGGCTTTTTTAAATAATTTATCATGGCCCCTTTTACTCTTCTTTCACTACTATACTTAAGTAAATACCTATAAAAATATTTATCAATTGAAACAGGTAACTTATTATGACATTTAAGACAATTATTCTTATAAACATCTGCACTTAAACTACTAAGTAGTAAAAAAGATACTAGTATTAGTCTTGCCATTTTATCTCCATTTTGGTTCCTATTTTCAATTCAGAAGAGACATCAATCTTAAAGTCATACTCTTTTGCAATTAAAGAGACTATATTAAGCCCTATTCCAAAACCACCAACACTTTTATCAAATCGCATATATCTTTGGAACAGTTGCTCTATTTGCTCTTGTGTCATACCTTTCCCAGTATCTTCAACACATAAATAGTTTTCTTTTAATGTAACAAGAATAGTTCCTTGAACCTTATTATATTTTATTGCATTAGATAAAAGATTATCTATTAATTTTGAGATTTTCTTTATATCACAAAATATTGTTACATCATTATCTATATTCAAATCAAATTTTATTTTTTTAACATCTGCAAGAGTTTTAAAATACTCTACCCTTTGGTTTACAACTTTAGTTAAATCAAGTATTTCATTTTGAGAAATGATTTTATTATCCAATGTTAAAAAAGTCAAATCTTCATATATATTTGATATTGTTTTAGCTCCAATATCAATTCTTTTTATCTTTCTAGCCATTTTATCATCTAAAGAAGTTGTATCTATCATTTCAACATTTGAGATAATTGCAGAAATAGGAGTATTTAATTCATGTGTTGTATCTTTAATAAATCTATCAAGAAGATGTAAAGCATCTTTCATAGGCTTTAAAAAAATCTGCAAAAGGAAATATCCAAAAAATGTCATAAAGAAAAATGCTATAACTACAAATATAAATATTTCTTTTTTTAATTTTTCTAACCATTTCATATCATCAGGTATTTCTAAAACAACATACTTTGCACCTAGATAATAAGATTCTGGTTCTTCAATAAAATGAATTTTATTTTTCGTAGTATATGTTACATTATCTAATTTGACTTGTTTTGAATCTAAAGTTGAAAAAATCAGTGTTTTATCACTATCATAAATAGCAGACTTGTATTTTTCATCTCTTGGATAAAATTTATACTTATCAAAATTTACATGTAAGTCTTTTAGTCTAAAAATTAAATCATTTGAGTATTCTTGCATCGTTATACGTTTTTCTTGAAGCATCAAGTCTTTTTGAAAAGTAAAATATAAAAATGAAATAAATATAAGTATAACGATAGTAAAAAAAGAATAAAGAGAAAGAAATCCTAAAAGAGTTCTTTTCTCACTTTGTGTTAAATCGATATCCAAGCTTTTTAAGACTAACAATTCTATCTTTTCCTAAAACTTTTCTCAAGTTTTTAATATAAGTTCTTAGTGAGTTATCACTATACTGTTCATCATAATCCCAAACATAATCATAAATTCTATCATGAATTAATAATTCATCTTTATTTTGTAAGAAAAACTTCAATAACTTTTGTTCTTTAAAATTAAGTTGAACTATTTCATTATCTTTTGTAAGTTCATTTGTACCTGTATCAAAAGTAATATTTTCATCAATCTGAACAACAGTATCTTTACTCTTAGAAAATTCCCTTTTTATAATAGTTTGAACTCTTAATAAAAGCTCTTTTAATTCAAATGGCTTTCTAATATAATCATCACAACCACTTTCAAAACCTTCTTCTAAGGAAGTCATAGAGTTTAAAGATGTAATAAAAATAGCAGGAGTAGAGTTGCCTTCTTTTCTTACTGCTTTTAATAATTCAAATCCATTTTGAGATGGTACATTTACATCTAGTAAAAAAAGATCAAACTTCTCTTCATACATAAGTTCTTGTGCCTCATCACCGTCATAAACAGTTGTTACATCAAAACCTTCTTCTTCAAAATAGTCTAAAACAGTTTCGCTAAGAGTTAAGTCATCTTCTAAAAGTAATAATTTTGTTTTCATTGTTCATTTTTTCTTTAATTTTTTTAAATTTTGTTCATATTTTGTTTTTTCTTTAGAACTCATAGTTGGAACTCTTTGTTTTAATTCATTCTTAAATTTTCTTTTATTCTTTTTTTCAACATATCCCATAATTGCAATAAGTTCTTGAGTACTCATTTCTGAATAGTCAACTGCAAAAAGAGGTGTAAAAAATAGTGTAATTAAAAAAATTGCTAAAATCTTTTTGCCTGCAAGCAGGATTCCATTGTATTTTATCATAAATAATCTCTTCAAATAATTTTTATAATAATACCATAAAAATTGTAGAATAATCGTAAATCTAGGCGGTTAATCTGTAGTAAATTTTAAAATAAGTATAATTCAAACCTTCAAAATTATTTATTAGGATTAAAATGAAACCTGTTGGGAAACTCTTTAATAAAGTTCCTTATTTAGTAAGAGATATACATAGTAAATATAAAAGTATCCATGAGGTTGAAGAAGTTATAAGTGATTTTATGTCTTACTATATGCTTACAATTGATAATTTAATTGATGTATTTTCAAATAATAGAGATAATATATCAAGCTTTCATATTAAAGTAAATACAGAAATGCCAAAAGAAAGTGTATATGTAGATTTTCATAATGACGAAATTGATATTACATTTGAAGAGTCAAAAGATAATAAAATAACTACACAAAAAGTTAACTCACTTATAATTATTGATAGCTTAAAACAAGAAGAAGAGTATGATTTGATGGAAGTCTTTGATGAAATCATGGGCTGTGATGGAAAAAAACTTTTTATTTCATTTACAAAAGAAAAACTTAAACTCTTTGATCCTAAATCAAAACACTATATTTATAGAAAAGTATTAATAGAAAAAAAAGAGTATTTAGAAAACTTAAGTTCTGAATTTTCTATTTCTTGTGAAGAAGTTTATAAAGAGTTATATCCGAATATAATTAAAGCTGTTTGCAGTGACTTAGAAATTACATACAAAGCACTTGCTTCAGAAATAGGATACAAAGCAGATACAATAAATAAAGCTGCTTCAACAAATAAAATAAGCGAGCAAATATATAAAGCAATAGAAATGTATTTGGAAAACCTTAGATTAAAAGAAGAATTAAAAGATTTCGAAATTATAAAAATGACGTTAAAAAAGATTTTAGTTTAATTTTTAATAAACTAAACTTATACTAAAATCCAAACAAAAAATAAAGAGAGATAATGGGAAAGACAATTATATTTGCAATTTTAGCAACATTTTTACTATCAGGTTGTTTTGGAGATGCTGGTGAAAAAGAATGGACTGCATTAATTTATCCAGACAAAACTAATAATAAAAGAAATAAAAAACATGGTGTTTACAATACTTTAGAAGAGTGTAAAAAAGCTTCACTATTAGAATTATCTAACTTAGGATTAGAAGGTAGAGGTGATTATAAATGTGGTTTAAATTGTAATTACCATGAAGGTATGAAACTAGATATTTGTGAGAAAATGAGTAAGTAATTCTTACTCATTTGAAATAACAGCTTTATTTCTCCCACTATTTTTTGCTTTATATAAAGCTTTATCACTTTTTAAAATTGCTTCGTTAGGATCTGCATTTCTCAACTCATATAAACCAAAACTAGATGTAATTTTTATTGAACTTGAAAAAGAGTACCCTTCAATTTCAGCTCTTAAAAAATCAATTATATTATATGCATTCTTTATATCAGTATTTAGAATGATTAAAAACTCTTCACCACCCCATCTAAAAGCATAATCTGTACTTCTTATTCTTGAATATATTAATTTGCCAAACTCTTTTAATACAATATCCCCTATTGCATGTCCATAGTTGTCGTTTATACTTTTAAAATAATCAATATCAGCTAATACAAAAGTGTAATCATTATTGTTTTTTACATGACTCAATAAAACTTTGGAAATAATTTTTTCAAAGCCATTTCTATTATAAAGATTTGTTAATTGATCTTTTAATGCTAAATTTGTTAGATGCATCTCATTTTTTAATTCATTTGAGATATCTCGTCCTACAATTAAGTAACCATGTTTTTTCCCATCCACAATAATTGGTGTTATAGTTTGCTTATCATAATATAAACTACCATTTTTATGCTCATTAATAAAAACAGCATCAAAAGCTTCATCTTTTTCTAAATTTATCCATAAAGAATCATAAAACTTACTATCATGCTTTCCAGATTTTAATATATTAGGATTACTACCTAATAATTCTTCTTTTTGATAACCACAACGTTTAGTATAAGCTTCATTTACAAAAGTATAGCTTCCTTCCAAATCTGTTATTGCCACATGTTCAACTGCTTGTTGAATTGATAATTTAAATATCTCTTCATTTATCTTTTCATTTACTTTTTCTGTAACATCTCTTTCTATTGCCATAAAATATTTAATTTTACCATCTTTTTCAATAGGAGAGATATTCCATTCTACATAATACTCTTTACCACTCTTTTTATAATTTACAGTAGTCCCTTCAAAAAATTCACCTTTTTCTAAGCATTTTCTTAAATGATCAAGTACTTTTCTTTGAGTCTTTTTCCCTTGTAGAATCCTTGGAGTTTTTCCATAAATTTCATCAAGTTGATATTCTGATAAACTTTCAAAAGCATTATTACAATATAATATTTTAGGATGAGGCTTATCAAGTTTTGCAGTAGTTATTAAAATAGGATTATATGAATTTTCAATAAAAGTTTGCATCTCTTTTGGAACTAAACGATTTATATTTTCTTTCAAATGCAACCTCCTAAATAATATTTTTTTAAAATTATACCATAATAAAATAATTTTAGAAAATTTATCATAAGCAGTCTTAACTTAAGTGATAAGAATAGCTTATTATTATAAAATAATATAAATAAGTGAAAAATATGAAAAAAATAAATATTCAATATATATGGCAATTATTATTAAATAAGAAAAAAAATCTAATTCTTGGGCAAATTGTAACAATTTTTGGAATAGTTTTAAGTGTACCAATTCCCTTAATGTTACCAGCACTTGTAGATGAAGTACTTCTAGAAAAACCAAACTTTTTCATACATACAATAAACGATTTTATCGGTATTGGAAATGCATTATATTATATTATTGTTGTAACAGTTGCAGTAATTTTCTTAAGAGTCATTTATTTTGCATTTACAGTAATTATCACTAAAATTTTTACTAATATATCTAAATATGTTACATTTAAAATAAGAGAAAAATTGATAAATCATTTAAAAATTGTATGCATGAATGAATATGAGGGCTTAGGTAGTGGAGCAATTGCAGCAAACCTTATTACAGATGTAAATACACTTGATAATTTTATTATTACAGGTGCAAGTAAATTTGTTGCGTCAATATTAACCCTTCTTGCCGTTTCTATTGTAATGATATTAATACATCCTATTTTGGGAATTATGATACTTTTAATTCAACCTATAATAATGCTTCTATCAAAAAAGATATCAAAACAAGTTGGAGTATTAAAAAAAGAAGAAAATCAATCAATTGAAGAATTTCAAGATAATATTGTAGAATCTTTAGAATTATTTGGGCAAATAAAGGCAAGTAATAAAGAAAACTTCTTTTTTAATAACTCTATTAATAAAGCTAAGAATATACAAGAAACATCAAATGAATATACATATAAAAGTGTTGCTTATGAAAGATTTTCTTTTACTATCTTCTTAATTGCTTTTGAAGTATTAAGAGCCAGTGGTTTAGTTATGGTTGCATATAGTGATTTAAGTATTGGTATGATGTTTGCAATGTTTGGTTATATTTGGTTTATAATGACTCCTGTCCAGGATATATTATCAATGCAGTACTCATACACAACTGCAAATGCTGCAATAAAAAGAATAAATAAAATACTAGAGTTAAGTACAGAAGAAAATGGTCATGAAATAATCGAGAATACAAAAAATGGTATACATATAGAGTTGGAAAATATGAACTTTTCTTATAAAAAAGAGAAACCTATATTAAAAAATATATCATTAGAAATAAAACCAAGTGAAAAAGTAGCTTTTATTGGTGCAAGCGGAAGTGGAAAAACAACTTTAGCTCAGATAATAGCAGGATTTTATACAAAAGACTCAGGAGACATAAAATATAATGATATAAGTATTAACAATATAAATAGAAAAAGTTTAAGAGAAAATCTATTTTTAGTATTACAAATGCCTATTCTATTTAATAATACTCTTAGATTTAATATAACAATGGGAAATAAAGATATAAACGATGATGAAATCTTTAGAGCACTTAAAATAGCTCAATTAGATGAAACTATATTGAATATGCCAGAAGGATTAGAAACAATTGTTGGACGTCATGGAATTAGATTAAGTGGGGGACAAAGACAAAGGCTATCAATAGCTCGTATGATAATAGCAAATCCTAAAGTTGTTATATTTGATGAATCAACTTCTGCATTAGATGTGCACACTGAAGCAAAACTCTTCAATGCCTTAATACCTATTTTGAAAGATAAAACAGTTATAACTATTGCACATAGGTTAAGTACAGTAAAGAATGCTAATAAAATATATGTTTTAAATGAAGGAAAAATAGTACAAAGTGGTACTCATGATAGTTTAGAAGCAGAAGAAGGCCATTATTTAGAATTTATTAAACCACAACTAATATAAAGGATTTGAGATTATTTACTATCTTACATTAGATGATTTGAATAATGAAACAACATTAAACGAATACATTTATCCAAATATGGAGGAAAACTATTACTGGAGTGATGATTTGTCAAGTGAGTTTTATATAAAAGCTGCACAATGTGGTTTTATTACAACTTCCATGTATAAAGATAACAAGTTTTATCTTTTACCTGAAATACAATTTGATTATGCAGTAATGGACTTCAAAAATATTAAAGTTTCAAAGAAAGTATCAAAATTGTTAAAGGAAGATAATTATTTATTCACAATTAATGAAAAATTTGATGAAGTACTAAAAAGAATAAAAAACTACCATAAAGAATCATGGATGAAAGATGAATATATTGCAATATTAAAAAAGATAAAAGAAGAAAAGATTCAAGATAAAAACTTTAAGCTTATAAGTGTTGAAGTAAGTGAAAAAGATTCAAATCTACTAATTTCAGGAGAAATTGGTTATAAAGTGGGTAATATCTATACATCATTAAGCGGATTTACTACAAAAGATAAAAAATATAACAATTGGGGTAAATTACAATTAGTTTTATTAAACTCTTATTTAGAAAAAAGCGACTATAGCTTCTGGAATCTTGGGCATCCTCAGTTATTATATAAAATAGATTTAGGGGCAACTATTTATACAAGAGAAAAGTTTATAAAAAGATGGAATAGTAAAAAATAAATAATTTTTTAGCTATAAAAAAATTATTTATTAAAAGTTTATTAAGAATTGTCTCACAATTGACTCATTTTTAAGTTTTTTTATAATTATGTGTGTTATAATACAAATAAAAAGAGAGAAAACGTCATGAGCAGCAATGTAACAATAGATTTAACTAAAGATATGCAAAAGTTTTTAAACAGCAAATCTAAAGAGTATAAGTTATCTATAGAAGATACTTTAAAAGAAATTCTAAGTCAACAAATTAACAGTAGAATTGATTTAGGAAAAGGTTTTTATTACGATAAAGTACTAAAAAAAGTTTTTGATAAAAAGAATGTTGATACAGGTCTAACAAAAACGCAAATGAATATTTTTCATACTATTTTAAATAGTCAATCAACAATTGTTGATGTTGATACTATTAAAAAGAATGCATGGAAAGATAAAAATACATCAATTTTTACTCTTAGAAATATGATTAAGCAAATTAGAGATAAAACTTATTATGGATTAATTAAAAGTCATTCAAGTAGAGGTTACTCTGCAGGATTTTAATATAATTTAGACACTTATTGTGTCTAAATTTATTTTTAATTTATAGGTAGTGTCACGTTAAATGATGCACCTGTAAATTTTATATCTTCATAAGTATATTCACTATTTTCTACTTTTATACTTCCATTCATATGTCTATTTACAATTTCTTTACACATATATAATCCTATTCCAGTACCCATGCCCTTATGTTTAGTAGTAAAATATGGCTCAAAAACTCTATGAATAATTTCACTTGGAATTCCACCAGCATTATCTTTTATATTTATTTCAAGATTATCTTGCTTAATAGAAGCATTAATAAATATAAGTCTTTTCTCAATTTCATTTGAAATTAGAGCATCTCTTGAATTATTAATAATATTTATTAGTACTTGGATTAATTCATTTTCAAATCCATAGATTTCAATATCTTCAATATCTTGAATTATTTCAATCTCTTTATTATTGAATTGAGATGTAATTAAATTGATAGTTTTCTTTATTACAGTATTTATATTAAGTTCGTCTTTATTATTTTGTGGATTAAAAAAGTTTCTAAAATCATCAATCGTTTGTGATAAATATTGAGCTGTATTATTTATTTTTTCCATTGATTTAAAAAAGTCTTCATCTAATAAAACATCCATTTCTTTTCTTATCATAAGACCTGTAGATGCACTTGAAATAGTACTAAGTGGCTGTCTCCACTGATGTGCTATATTACCTATCATTTCTCCCATTGAAGCCATTTTAGATTGTTGATACAACATTTCTTCTTTTTGTTTCTTCTCTTCTTCTAAGACTTTATTATGTGTTATATCTTGAATTGTTCCAACTAAGGTATTTGTTTGTTTATCTAACTTTCCTCTACAATCAATCCACCTAATTTCATTATTAGGTCTATAAATTCTATAAATGCTTTGATGTTCTTTATTATTTTCAATAGTATCAGAAATCGAATCTTCAAAACATGGAACATCATCTTTATGCATGATACTTTTCAAAAAGATATGACCTATATTTTTAGGTGCTTTATCTAAACCAAAAATATTAAGCATTTCGTCTGACCAATATGCAGAATTAGTATTTAAGTCAAATTCCCAATTTCCAATATGTGCAATTTTTTGTGCTTTAAGTAATAAGTTTTTTTGTTTTGTATTTTCATCAATATGTTCATTAATATTTTTCTTATAATTATAAAAATACGATTGTAAAAGTTTTGAAATTGAAAAAGATAAAATCAATAATAGAAATATTAATCCTAAAGAAATGATTATAATGTTCTTAATATTGTTATTTAATCTTTGTTCTAATTCTTTTTGCTTTTTAATAATAGATGCTTTCATATCTTCATAATAGAAACCTGTACCTATTACCCACTCCCAATCATTTATTCCTTTTATATATGAAGTTTTTTCTGTATTTTTTTCTGTAAGTTTAAGTGTATATGTTAAAAAGTTATCTTCATTTTTTGATATTTCTACCATTCTGTCAAAAATCTTTTTATCAAATCTAATTAAAGCATTAGTATTTATTAACTCTTTTTTCTTATGACTTAATGTAATTCCATCAAAGTTTAATACAAAAATATATCCATCGTTTGAATACCTTAGAAGATTAATATAATTTAAAAGTTCTTTTTTAATTTTCTTTTCAAAAGTATCTACATACTCTCCCGTTCCAATAAACCAATTGTACGGCTCAAAATTCTTAATATATCCAATTTTTTTATATTGATTTTTTTTATCACTTGGTTTATACCAATACCAACTATAAAAAGTTTCATTTTTTTGTTTTAAAAGCTTATGCATCTCTCTTATAATGTATACGCCCTTTGCATCTTTTACATTATAAGAGTTTCTTCCTTCTAATTTAGGCATAATTGGATGCATAGTATTTGCAAATATTGATTTGTCATGTATAAAAAAGTACCCTCTTCCATTGTTAAATCTAATATCTCTTATTGCATCTTTGATTAATTTTTTTACTTCACTCTCAGTTTTATCTTTATTGTTTTCATAAATTGCTGTTGC
>Ga0193963_1001610_pt1 | contig 11105 bp, 9 predicted proteins | sample FB_6_MG_FD_140359 | JGI IMG/M metagenome (GOLD analysis project Ga0193963, IMG submission 140359) | Microbial mat bacterial communities from the Broadkill River, Lewes, Delaware, United States - FB_6_MG | ecosystem: Environmental > Aquatic > Freshwater > River > Microbial mats | place: USA...
ATATAAATAAAAAAATATAAATAAAAAAATATAAATTAAAAAATACAAATAGAAAAGCAACTACAAAAATTTAGTAGTTGCTTTTTATATTTTTGAATTATATTGATTATTTATTTGAACGAATTTCTGACATACTATACTCTGCTATGTTAAGTGAGTGGTCTGATATTCTTTCAAGATTAGATATGACATCAAGATAAACAACGCCTGATTCGGTATCGCATTTCTTTTTAGATAATCTAATTATATGTTTGTCTCTTATTTCAGTTTCAAGATTGTCTACATCATCTTCATATTTTACAACTTTTGCAAAAGCATCTTCATCCATAAACTCTCTAGTTCTAATAGCGTTATCTAATGAATACAAAACTTTTTCAGTCATTTGATTTAAATCAGCTAATCCGTCCTCTGAAAATTCTATATTACTACTTAGCATAGTTTCTGCCATTTCAGCAATATTATCTGCATGGTCTCCAATTCTTTCTAAATCATTTATAGTATACAAAAGATTTTTAACCATTTTATTTTGTTGTACAGTTAAGTCTAAATTGTTTATTCTAACTAGATAAGATGTGAGCTTCTTTTCGTATTTGTTTATAGCAAATTCTCTTTCTACTATTGTATGTATTTCATCTGTATTTAGCGATTTTATGCATTTCATAGATTGAATAACATTAACTCTAACTAATTTTGCCATATTGATAACTTCACTTGTACTAGCTTCGATAGCTAAAGAAGGAGCTTCAAATATTCTATCATCAAGTTGAATATCTAAATCAATATCTTTTACATTAGTAAGAAGTTCATCAGGTGTAACTTTTATGATTTTCTTAGATACAGTAACTAAATAATTTGCCAATGGGAACATTAGTATAGTATTTGATATATTAAATATAGTGTGGAATATTGAGATATGAACACTATCAATATATTGCACAGCAAAGACTGTATTAATTTTAAATACAACTGTTGCTATAACGCCAAATAATACTACGCCGAACACATTAAACATAAGATTTATAAATGCAGCACGTTTTGCATTTTTAGAAGCACCGATACAAGATAATAATCCTGTGACACATGTTCCTATGTTAGAACCTAAGCATATATATATAGCAGCATTTGTTCCTACTACTCCGCTCATTGCCAATGTTTGTAATACACCTATAGCTGCTGAAGAACTTTGCATTAGAGCGGTAACTACTGCTCCTGCTAGTATCCCAAGTACGGGATTGGATCCTAAAGTAGTGAAAGTGTGTGCAAAAATCGGGTTAGAAACGTATGGTTTTACAGATCCACTCATCCAGTGTAAACCTGCGAATAGTAAACCTAAAGCTACTAGTACTTCACCAAAATTCTGTTTTTTCTTTTTCTTTGAAAATAAAACTAAAAAAGCTCCAACACCGATAAGAAGTGGTGCTAAGAAACTAGGTTTGAAGAATGCAAATGCATCTCCTAATTGTCCTAAAGATACTATCCACGCTGTAGCTGTAGTACCTATATTGGCTCCCATTATTACACCTACTGATTGTAATAACTCCATAATACCAGCATTTACAAATCCTATTACCATTACAGTAGTAGCAGATGAACTTTGAATTATTGCAGTTATAAGAGCACCCATAAAAATTGCTGTAACTCTATTGTTTGTTAGAGCTGCAAGCATGTGTTTCATTTTATCTCCGGCAGTTTTCTGTAAACCTACAGACATTAGTCTCATTCCGTATAGGAACATGCCTAAACCACCGATGAACTGAAACAGATTGGAAATTTCGTTCATATAATCCTCCATAAAATTAATTACTATTTAAACCTTAATATCCCGTATACATGATATCATCTAAAAAGTAAAATCGCAATAGTTTTTTGATGAATGGTTAAAACTTAACAAGAACTTAACAAATACATGTATATTTATTTATACACTAAAAAAAAGAAAATTATTCAAAGAAAGGTTTACTTTTTTTTGCATATGGGTTAAAATTAAGGGGTGTAACTTATAAAAATAAAAAACAGGAGGTGCAGATGGAAGAAAAATATATAGGAGTATTTGATTCAGGATTAGGTGGATTGAGTGTATTATCAGAATTGATGAAAATTTTACCAAATGAGAACTTTCTATATTTAGGAGATTCGAAAAATGCACCCTATGGAGAGAAAACAAGAAAAGAAGTAACTGAAAGATGCTTTTCTATTGTGGATTTTTTCAAAAATCAAAAATGTAAAAATGCTTGCGTTAAAGCAGTGGTTGTTGCTTGTAATACTGCAACTAGTGCGGCAATAAAAGAGATGAGAGAAAGGGCAGATTTCCCGATAATTGGAATAGAACCTGCTCTAAAACCAGCGTGTTATGAAAAAACAAAACAAAATGTTATAGTTATGGCAACACCTTTTACATTAAAAGAGAAAAAATTCGAAAGATTAATGAGCAATTATTCGGAAAAAAATAATATAATAAAATTACCATGTCCGAAATTGGTTGAAATAATAGAAGACGGAAATTTAGATAATGTAGAATTAGTTAGAAAAACTTTAAGCGATTATTTAAATAGCATCGAAATTGAAATAGATGAGATAGATAGTATAGTTTTAGGTTGTACACATTTTATTTTTTATAGAAAATATATAGAAAATATTATATCTGATAAAACAGAAATCATAGATGGAAACAAAGGTACTGCTCTTCATTTGAGAGATGTTTTAATTGAGAAAAATATAATGAATAAATCAGACAAAGAAGGAAGTGTAAAAATATATAATACTTCTGATGATAGTTCACTTGTGGATTTATCATGGGAATTATTGAAAAAATTGATATAGGGAGAAAATTATGAATACTAAAAAAGTAGTAAGTACGATATTATTGTTTGTAACTGCAATTATTTGGGGTTCTGCATTTGTTGCTCAAACAGTAGGAATGAAATTTATAGGACCATTTGTCTTTAATTTCAGTAGAAATATATTAGCAGGTATAGCACTTATTCCATGTATATTTATTTTGGATAAAGTAAACAAAAATAATCCTGAGAAAAAGAAAATTAGTTCGAAAAAACAATTAATAATTGCTGGATTGGCTACGGGCGTTGCTTTATTTTTAGGTGCTACATTTCAGCAAATCGGTATCCAATATACTACTACTGCAAAAAGTGGCTTTATCACTGCCTTGTACATAGTAATAGTACCAGTATTAGCTCTATTTATTGGAAAGAAAAGTACAATTAAAATTTGGATTTCTGTTCTTATTGCCATAGTTGGATTTTATTTCTTAAGTATAAAATCAGATTTATCTATAAATAAGGGAGATATATATACACTGATAGGTTCAGTGTGTTTTTCACTGCACATACTTACCATAGATCATTTTAGTTCAAAAGTTGATATAGTAAGAATGTCTTGTATTCAATTTTTTACAGCGGGATTAATTTCATTAGTTCCAGCACTCATATTTGAAACTTTTGATATATCAGCTTTACAAGCGGCACTTATTCCTATTTTATATGCAGGATTGTTATCTAGTGCTGTAGGATATACATTCCAAATGATAGCACAAAAGAACACAGAACCTACTATAGCATCATTAGTTCTTAGTTTAGAATCAGTTTTTGCAGCTTTAGCTGGATGGATTGCTTTAAATCAAACTTTAAGTGCTAGAGAAATTATGGGTTGTGCCATAGTATTTTTAGCTATATTATATGCACAAACACCCGACAGAAGAAGATTAAAAAATTAAAAAATAAATTATATTATAAGGAGAGTAATATGTATAAAGAGATATCACGTGAATTATTAGATTTTATTGAGGAAAGTCCTTCTTGTTTTCATGCAATTGAGAACATAAAAAAAGAGTTAGAAGAAAAAGGATACACTGAATTAGCTGAGGCTAAAAAATGGAACTTGAAAAAAGGTGGAAAATACTTCACTATTAGAAATTCATCATCTATCATAGCATTTGAAATCGGTAAAAATATGAAAGAAGAGAGCTTCAATATAGTTGCTTCTCATTCAGATTCACCATCATTCAAAGTTAAAGAAAATTTTGAATTAACAGTAGATGGAAAGTACATGCAACTTAATACAGAAAAATATGGTGGTATGATTTATTCTACATGGTTAGATAGACCATTATCTTTAGCTGGTAGAGTTGTAGTAGAAGACGGTGATAAATTATCTACTAAATTATTAAACATAGATAGAGACCTACTTATGATACCAAATGTAGCTATTCATATGAATAGAGCTGCTAATAATAAAATGACTTACAATGAGCAAATTGATTTGATGCCACTATTTGGATTAAAAGATGGTGAAAAAGATGATATGAGTTTGTTAGATATCATAGCAGAAGAAATGAATATAAAAAAAGAAAACATCATAGATCATGATTTGTTTTTATATAATAGAATGCCTGCAAGTATTTGGGGAAGACAAAATGAATTCTTATCATGCAGTCAATTAGATGATTTACAATGTGCATATACATCATTAAAATCATTTATAGAAGCCAAAAATGATAAATCAGTAAAAGTATATGCTTGTTTTGATAATGAAGAAGTTGGTTCATCAACTAAACAAGGCGCTGCTTCGACACTTTTACAAGATGTTTTGAAGAGAATAAACATGAACTTAGGATACAAAGAAGAAGATTACTACAGAGCATTAGCATCATCATTTATGCTATCAGCAGATAACGCTCATGCCGTACATCCAAACCATCCAGAAAAGTCAGACCCTAAAAATAGAGTATATATGAATGAAGGCCTTGTAATCAAATTCAATGCCAACCAAAGATACACAACAGATGGAATCAGTGCTTCAGTATTCAAAAAAATCTGTAAAAATGCTGATGTACCAGTTCAATTTTTCACAAACCGTTCAGACATGGTAGGTGGAGGAACACTAGGAAACTGCGCTATAGGCAATGTATCAATCAAAATGGTAGACATAGGGCTAGCACAACTAGCCATGCACTCATCATACGAAACAGCCGGAGTAAAAGACACATACTACATGGTAAAAGCAATAACAGAATTCTACAGCACAAAAATCACAGAAAATGCATGTGGCGAATTAGAACTTAAAAAGTAGAGAATATTTTATAAAATTAAAAAGTGACTAATGTTGTACTAATCTCCCAAAATTTAGATTTTTAAGTCTAAACTTTGGGGGTCGGTACAATAATAGTCACTTTTTTTGTACAATTCTGCGAACGCAATCGCCCTAAAGACATTTTTAATATTGATTTCATAAAAAACTATCTACATTTACTATAAAACAAGTTAGCTTAAAGCTATTACAAGAAATTTATCCTACATTAATATCATTATTTATCTTTGTATAAAACAACTCTTTTATTTTATCGTACTCTTTTTCTCTTGGTAATATCCACATGAGTTTAGCAATAGCAGATTCAACAGTCATATCATAAGCTTGCAAAATCTTATAATTATTCAAAGCCTTTAGTCCAACCTCGTATATGCCCATGTCGCTGCCCTCATAAGTAACCTGAGTAGCGATAACAACAGTTTTTCCCTTTTCAGTCAGAGAACCTAATTTTTCCAAGAAATTTCTTTTATCATTGAAAGGAATTCCGCCGACACCATAACTTTCGATTACAACACCTGCATATTTTTCACCTATATAGTCCAAAACATCAGGATCCATACCAGGAGTTAACTTTAACAAGAAGATATTAGGGAAAATATCCTCGTAAAAAGTTACTTCTTCCTTAGTTTTCAATATATCTATATCCAAATCTAAATCATTATTTTTAATCAATTTATTATCTATTATTTCATAGGCAAAAGGTAGATTTATACTATCAAAAGCCGCAAAACTTTTACTTCTGTACTTTCTGCCACGAGTACCAACTATAACTTTAGAATCGAAAACAATATGAACACCAGAAACTTCATCGCTAGAAGCAGTTAAAAAAGCATGGTATAAATTGGATTTAGCATCAGTATCTGGAAGATCAATAGGTTTTTGAGAACCAGTTAAAATGATAGGCTTATCCGAGTTTTGAATCATATAAGATATAGCGGATGCGGTATAAGCCATAGTATCTGTTCCATGCGAGATAACAAAACCATCATAGTTATAGTAATTTTTCTTTATAGATTCCACTATAATTGGCCAAAACTCAGGTTGCATATTAGTACTGTCAATGTTTAAAACTTGTAAAGTCTCGATTTCACATATATCTTTAACTTCAGGAATATAATCAATCAATCCATTTGGTGTGATATTAGGAGCCAATCCATCTCCAGTGTTTTGAGAAGCAATCGTTCCTCCAGTAGCAACTAATAAAATTCTTTTCATTATAATCTCCTTTTAAAATTCTCTATTTAAAATATGGTTAAAATCTGCTGGTAACTCAGCAGTTACAGTTATTCTTTTTTTAGTCAAGGGATGGTCAAAACTCATTTTATAGCAATGTAGAGCTTGTCTATTTATCAGTGGACTAGTTTTATTGTATAAATCATCAGCTAACAATGGATGACCAATATGTTTCATATGAACTCTAATTTGATGAGTTCTTCCAGTTTCTAATTTTATAAGCATGAGAGATAGCTTTTCATCTTCAGAAATATCAAGTTGCTTTTCCTTCCAATAATGAGTTAAACAATGTTTTCCATTTTCATGAACTACTCTCTGTAAATCATCTTCATGAAGTCTGCCTATTGGAGCATCTATAGAACCTTTAGTTTCAGTACTTCCTTCAACTAAAGCTTTATAATATTTATCTACACTTCCTAGCGACATCTGATTAGATATGTTGTTGTGAGTATATGAATTTTTAGCTATTATAACTAAACCAGAAGTGTTCATATCCAATCTATTTACTAATCTGATTTTATTATCTATATTATTACTATCAAAATAATAACGAATGCCATTTGCTAGAGAATCATCAAAATGTGATTTTGATGGATGAACTACCATAAACGGAGGTTTATCTACAATCAATAAACAATTATCTTCATATATTATGTGTAAATCCATTTTTACAGGTGTATATTCATCTATTTTATCATCGTCAAAGTATATAGTTAACTCATCGCCAGCAAAGGTTGATTTGGATAATTTTACTACTTGTCCATTTAAATAAGCTGATCTATTTCTTTTTATTTTTGAGCATAATCTTGAAGAAAATTCATATTTTTCTTTCAGAATTTCCTTAACAGTTTGCCCATCTTTATCTATTATTAATTTTAGTGAATTTGATTCGTTTTTCATTGGTAACCTTTCCTGTGAATATCAATATTGTTAATAATTCTAAATTATGATATAATTGAGAGTATGAATTATTAAATATTCATGTTTATAATAATATAAAATTAATTAATTGTAAAGAGGATTTTTAGGATGAAAAGAATAATAAATTGTATGCCTAATAATGAAAAGTATTCGCTTGAAATATCAGAGAAATTAAAAGTATTATTGGAAAATTCCGGTTTTATAGTTTCAGATGAATATTCTTCAGATGCAGAACTTAATATAACAATTGGAGGAGATGGAGCTTTCCTTCATGGTGTTAGAAAAAGCAATTTTTCTGATATACCTTTTATTGGAATAAATACAGGAACCTTAGGTTTTTTTCCTGAAATATCTCCAGAAAAATTATCTGAGTTTGTTGAATTATATAGGCTAGGAAAATATAAGACATTGGATATGGATATCATAGAATGTGTAGTTAAATGTGAAAATAGTATATTTATAACATATGCACTTAATGACATAGCAATAAAAAGAAGTGATATGAGAGCTATACATTTAACAACATATGTAAATGATAATTATTTAGAAACGATAAGTGGTGATGGTATAATTATATCTTCAACACTAGGTTCTAGCGCATATAATTATTCGTGTGGTGGGTCATTGGTATATCCATCGCTTAGGACACTACAGCTTACTCCGATATCTCCAATCAGTTCAAAAACGTATAAATGTTTAAATTCTAGTGTAATAATACCACCGGAATTTCACATAAAGGTGAATCCAAAAAATGATGATAATTATACTACGGTTCTGATAGCAGATGGTATGGTATATGATTTTGAAAATGTAATGGAAATGGAATTTTATACATCTGACAGAGTAGTGAAAAGAATGACTTTAGGTGATTTTAATTACTGGGAAGTCATTAAAGAAAAATTATTATAATTAAAGAAGGTTTTTTGAGGAAAAAGTTTACTTAGAATGGTGTTTGTGAAAATTTTATTAATTTTTGATGAATTTTCATTTTGGGTATTTACAAATATATTTAATATGCTATAATCATTATGAAAACATCTTCAGGGCAGGGTGAAATTCCCGACCGGCAGTTATAGTCTGCGAGTGAAATGATAAGAAAAATCATTTTGCTGAATTGGTGCAATTCCAATACCGACAGTAAAGTCTGGATGGTAGAAGTGTTAGAGTAATTATCATGGATATTTTCATGATTACTAACGACCACACGCCTCTGAAGGTTTCAGAGGCTTTTTTTATTGCAAAGTAGCAAGGAAAAGGCTTACAGAAATCTTTAATTTATTAGGAGGAAATATGAATAAGGACATGGCTGTGAAAACAGCGAAGAAAAATTTAGGTATCAAAGCAATTGCTAAAATAGGTGTTTTAGCAGGACTAGCAGGGATTATTATGTTGTTTGAATTCCCTTTACCATTTGCACCAAGTTTCTTAAAACTAGACTTGAGTGAAATACCAGTTATTATAGGGGCTTTTGCATTAGGACCTGTTGCAGGTATATTCATAGAATTTGTTAAAATATTACTTAATTTTATTTTTAATGGAACTATAACAGGAGGAATTGGTGAATTAGCTAATTTGCTTATAGGTTGTGCATTCGTAGTTCCTGCAGCTCTTATATATTCTAAGAAAAAATCTATTAAGACAGCTGTTGTCGGATTAGGAGTAGGTATATTGTGCATGACTTTAGTTGGAGCCTTGCTTAATTATTATTTACTCATTCCAGTTTATGCAAAGGTATTTGGATGTGAGGTTTCTACTTTAGTAGCGATGGGAACAGCCGTAAATTCTAATATAAATAGTTTAGCAGATTTAATTCTATTAGGTATTGTACCTTTCAATATTGTTAAAGGATTGATATCTTCAGGGATTACACTTTTAGTATATAAAAGAGTATCGTGTATATTACATAAATAAAACATTACAGGAGGTCATCATGGACATAAATATATGGATGGATGAAAGAAGAAAAATTTTAGAGAGCTTTATGTTTAATAATTTGAAGGTTATTGATAATAAGCAAAAAAAAATATATGAGGCTATGTTATATAGTCTAGATGCTGGAGGAAAGAGACTTAGACCTTTACTTATGATAGGAACATATGAAATGATAAGTCATGAAAGTTCATATGATGAAGTTTTACCTTTTGCTACAGCGATGGAAATGATTCATACCTATTCTTTATTACATGATGATTTACCAGCTATGGATGATGATGACATGAGAAGGGGTAGACCTTCTAATCACAAAAAATTTGATGAAGCTACTGCTATTTTAGCAGGAGATGCTTTATTAAATAAGGCTTTTGAAATTATGTCTAAGACTTGCATGCAAACAAAATCACTAGAACAAATGAAGAAAAGAGTAGCTGCTATGCAAATTATAGCAGAATCTTCAGGAACTGAAGGAATGATAGGCGGACAGATAATCGATATTTTTGGACATGATTTAATTTCGAATATTGATGATTTGAAAAATCTTCAAAGACTTAAAACAGGAGCTATAATTGTTTCATCTTGTTTGGCAGGAGCTAAATTGGCGGGGGCTACTGAAAAGCAGCTAGAACTTGTTAAAGAATTTTCAAGCAGTCTTGGAACAGCATTTCAGATACAAGATGATATTTTGGACGTTATAGCAGATGAAAGTGAGTTAGGCAAACCGATTGGCAGTGATGCTGAAGAAAATAAAGTAACATTTGTAACTATGACATCATTAGAAGAAGCAGAAAAAATGCAGATTGAATTATCACAAAAAGCAATAGCAGTTATTGATGAAAAAGGATTGAAATCAGAATTCTTAATTGCATTAACTGAGTTTTTAATCGCTAGAAGAAAGTAAATTTAAGAAAAATCATAGTTTGACATTTTTTTATTAAATTCAATGGTAAATATACTCTTTACTATTGAATTTTTTTTTGTATTGATATATAATAGTGTCGACGTAGAAGTACGTTAGGCAAAAATTATTAGGAGGAGTGAAAATTATGGATTTTCTATTAAGCAAAGAACAGAAATTAGCTCAAGAGTTATTTAGAACTTTTGCAGTTAATGAAGTGAAACCATTAGCAGAAGAAATCGACGAAGAGGAAAGATTTCCTGTAGAGACAGTTGAAAAAATGGCTAAATATGGTTTTATGGGAATACCTTTCCCAAAAGAAGTTGGCGGACAAGGCGCTGATTATTTATCTTACATAATGGCAGTTGAAGAATTAGGTAAAGTATGTGGTACTACTTCAGTAGTATTATCTGCTCATACTTCTTTATGCTGTAGCCCAATTTTTGAAATTGGAACAGACGAGCAAAAACAAAAATATTTAGTTCCATTAGCAAAAGGTGAAAAATTAGGTGCCTTTGGTCTTACTGAGGCTGGTGCAGGTACTGATGCTTCTGGACAGCAAACAAAAGCTGTTTTAGAAGGAGATAATTACATCATTAATGGAAGCAAAATATTTATCACAAATGCTGAAAATGCCGACATATTTATCATCATGGCTATGACTGATAAATCAAAAGGTACAAGAGGTATTTCTGCATTTATAGTTGAGAGAGATTTCCCTGGATTCTCAGTTGGAAAACCTGAGAAAAAAATGGGTATCAGAGGTTCAGCTACATGTGAATTAATTATGGAAAATTGTATTGTTCCTAAAGAAAACTTATTAGGAAAAGAAGGTAAAGGATTCAAGTACGCTATGCAAACACTTGATGGTGGTAGAATTGGTATTGCATCACAAGCATTAGGAATTGCTCAAGGTGCTATAGATGAAGCTGTTGAATATGTTAAAGAAAGAAAACAATTCGGTAGATCTTTAGCTAAATTCCAAAACACTCAATTCCAACTTGCTGATATGCAAACA
>Ga0193963_1001612_pt1 | contig 11083 bp, 15 predicted proteins | sample FB_6_MG_FD_140359 | JGI IMG/M metagenome (GOLD analysis project Ga0193963, IMG submission 140359) | Microbial mat bacterial communities from the Broadkill River, Lewes, Delaware, United States - FB_6_MG | ecosystem: Environmental > Aquatic > Freshwater > River > Microbial mats | place: USA...
GAGCATCTGCCTTACAAGCAGAGGGTCGGGGGTTCGAATCCCTCATCACCCACCATTAAAAAATCTCTTTAGATTAACTTATACAAGTTAGTTTGGAGAGATTTTTTAATGCCTTTTTGTTTTTCTTTTCTATTTTTTTGTATGTATATTAATTATATGTTATTATATTATTAATATTAACAGTTAATTATAGAAAATGATTTTATTATCTACATCATCATTACAATGATATTGATTACATAGAATTTTTTGATTTGCAAAAAAGGCTAATTTTGATGGTATTGATTTATCTCTTACAAAGACTAATTATGATCTTTGGGATGAAGACTATATAAAAGAATTAAGTAGAGGGTATAATATGCCAGTTTTATCAATTACCGCTCCAATGAGAGGTCTTAATGAAAAAAAAGTTGATAAAATAGTTAAAATCGCTTCTGAATTATGAACACAATTAATTACTTTTTCACCTCCTCATTTTTCTGATGCAAATACATCTTGGTTCACTAGGTATTTACTTAAAGTAAAAAGAGATACTCATATTTCCATCGCTGTTCAAAACGTTGAGCCAAAATTTTTATTTTTTGTTATTCCTGAATATAAAAATGCTTCTCTTTTAGAAATTAAAAAGGTTACATGAGATGCTTCACTTGATTTATCAAGTATTGATGGTTGATCTTCAATGGATATATTAAAAGCTCAAAAGATTCTTTGAAGCAGTATTAAAAATATCTTCTTAAGTGATAAGAGATGACCAAAAGGCTGATTATTACCTTGAAACGCATGATGATGAATTTCGTACTTGCCGTTAGAAAGTTTCTTTATGAAATTAAAAACTACAGGGTATAATTGATTTATTTCACTTAAGGTTAAACCTTCTGAATTATGAGTTTGAACTGAAGAGAAAGTTTTGCAAAATCTTGAATACTCAATCAATTATTATAAAAAACATTTTTTAAATTATAAATAAAAAAAGAGACTTAATTTAAGTCTCTTTTTTAGTCTTCTATACGCTTTCTTCACTCTTTATATGCATAATACCATAATGATGTTTTAAATACTTCTAAAACTGCTGTAAGATATCATAGTGCAAGAATTAGTATAATAAATATTACTGATAATATTGTTATCGCTATAACTAATAAAAATTTACTTGTTATTAATCAAATAGCAACAACCATCATAATAGGGAAGAATAAGAAGATTATAAAATTTATTATAACTCTTAAGTTTAAAAAGAATACAAGAAAATATAATCTAATAGTTTTCTTTAAATTTAGAATTGTTATTTTAGAAGATTCTCATATTGAACTAAAAACTGATTTATTTTCTAGAACAATAGGATATTTAGAATAAACAAATAATATATTAACTATTATTCATATTATAAAAACTATTAGGAAAATATAGTTTATTGTTTGAATATATTCTATTCATATAAATCTTATTGTGAATAAGTAAAAATTAAGGATACTTATTATTTTAAATTCAGAAAAAATATTGTTATATTCAAATATAGGTAGAAATTTATATATTCATTGTCAGAATGCTTCACTACTTGATAAACAATCTCACTTATTTTTACAGTCTATATATTTTATTAATCATCATTCAAAGATTGGCATTAATAAAAAATAAACTAATATGAATATAACTCAAATTATTACTGCTTCTAATCAATAATCAGATTCAAGAAATTGTAATATTTTCTCTAATACTTTATCTTGATTATTTCAAAAAATAACAACATATGTATATATAGATTGATATACAAGTAGAGCTGTTAGAAAAATAATAGACAATAATCATGGAAATATATAAAATTTCTTTATTTTGGAATCTTCTTTTATTATATTCCGTGCAGGAATTATAATTTTATCTTTTATATCATTATTCATATAACTTTTTAAATAAAAATTTAAAAAAGTTTAAAATACTTTTATCTTCAAAATTAATTATTTTTTCTTCTTTAATATAAGATGAATTCAAAATATATGATCTAAGAGATTTATTTGGTAAAATCTCAATCATATCTGTATTTTTAATATTCTTATCTACTAAAAGATTTATTTTTGGAGTATAAAGCGTTTTAACAACTTGTTCTTCCTTAAGTATAGATATTACTTTATTTTGAATTTGAAGTGTTTTTTCTTCATTGTATATATTTGCTTTTAATTCCTCAAGTAATATATCCAAACTTGTTTTCTTAATATTAGAAAAATTATATCAGTTTTTTACTTGGCTTGAATGGAAATAAGGAAAAATATTAAAATCAAAATATCATAGATTTACTCATGTTAATATCATATCATATCATTCTTTATTAGAAAGAATTTTAGATATTGTTGATATCTCAATTGGTATTAATTCTAACTCTATTCATAATTCTTTAAGAGAGTTTTGAATAAATATTGCTGTTTGTTCAAGTTCTCTTTCTGAATTTAGGTAATATAATCTAAGTGTAAATGGATTTAATTCTTTATCATAATATGTGTTTTCATCTAACTTACTTAATTTGTCTAGTTCTTCTTTATCTATTTCTACTACTTCAGGTTCTTTAGGTATTTCTTTTATTGCTTCTTCTACATATAAAGATCTTACAAAAGAAGTAGTTTCTTTTTTCAATATATTTCTATCAGAATAAAATAAAAAATTTATTTCTTCTTTTAGAACCTTATTTCAGTTTTCAGTAAAATATATTTTATATTTATTTTCTCATTCTTTTATTGTTCAATAAGTTTCTTTTAATCTATAATAAAATTTGCTATCTCATTGTTTATAATTAGATAGTTCATTTTCATTAATAAATATTTTTTCTACATTTGAAGACACATTTCATTCTAATAATATATCATCTTTTGTTATAAAATTATATTTATCAACATATGATGGCTTTACTATATATTTTGAATCAGTTTGAAACTTATCTATTGATATGTTATTTTCATCTATTTCTATTTTTACTTCTGCAGTATATTCTTTAGTTTCTTTTTTTGGTAATATATTATCTAAAATTTTAGACTTTTTACTATATCAAAGAGATTGCATTATAGAATCAAAATTTTTAACTTCTAATTCTTTGTTAGTAGATTCTTCTAATAAGTATGGGTTTTTTATTTCTGAAAAATTATCTTCACCTAATAGTTCAACTAAATTTTTTGAATTTATTTTATTTAATATAAAATTTCTTAAATTTTTATCTGTAATGTTATTTTGATTTATAAACAATCATACAAATTGAGGAAGAGTATATTTATTACTTTCTAACCTAGGTATTGACCTTCAAACAATATTATCATTATCGTTAAATATATTAACTGATTGTTTATTCTTTAGAAATGTATTAATATTTGGAAATATATTTAAAATTATTTTTGAAATATTTCAATCTTTATTGTTTTCATTTCTATCTAAAATGATTTTTGAAACACCTAAACTTAGATCAGAACTTATATTTGATATTTTAAAGTCTCAAGAGTAAATTCAATTTGTAGTAGGGAAGTTACCATAAATATTTTCCTCACTCAAATTATCTATTACTTCTTTTGAAATAATAGGTTGAAAAAATATATTTAGAAAATTAACATCTTTTTTATTGTTTTTAAAAGTTATTACATTTTCCTTATGTTCTATTTTAGTATCTTTAAGTAATGAACTAATAACAACATTAGAGTTTGTATCTCTAATTAATTCATAAGTAGAAACAATATCTTCTGCAGTTATTTCTTCTCCATTTGACCATTTTGCATTATCATTAATATAACACTCTATATTAATTAATGAGCTTATATCACAATTGGCTATATCTCATACAATTTTATTTTCATTTAAATCATATTTTAATAATGATCTATATAATAAGTTTATTATATATTTATTATTTCAAGATAAATTCTTAACTGGATTAAGACTAGGGAAGTTTCAAACTAATCATTCAGAAATAGTACCTCATTTTACAGGTACTATTTCTGAATTTTCATACAAATATGTATATATTAGATGTGAAAGCGAAGTAAACAAAAATAGAATACTTATCAAAAATAAGTATTTTTTTAATTTATTAAGATTTTGGGTTATCATAAAAATAACTTAATTATTTAATTAGAAAAAGAGCCATTGAATTAACTATAAATAATGCTCAAAGTGTAATAGTTATATTTTGAAGGATTTTTTCAGGACCTCTTTTAGTTACTTCTCACATACCACCACTCATATCACTTAAGTTTAATGATACATTTTTATTTTGTACTAGTACAATAAATATTAATAATATAGCGATAATAATTTCGCTAAATTTTAAAAGATCTAACATTTGTCTATTTTTTAGTAAATAATAATGAATAAAACATATTCAAAATTGTGAAAATTGCAACAGCAATTACGAAATTAACGCCTCATTCTATTGAATATGATATTCAAGGAATTATTAAAACTTGATTAAAAATATAATCTAGTAACCATAATATAACTCAGTTAACAACAAAAGCTACTAATCATAGAAAAACAAAGAATAGTGGTAACGATAAAATTTTCAATACAGGCCTAATAGTTACATTGATTAATCATAACAAAACTCATCAAATTATATAGGTTTTAATTCATCAATAGACAACAATTCATGCTTCTATTCCTTTTTCTGGATTTGCACTTAGTAAATAAGTTAATGCAAACAATATTAATGCATTAAATATTATCGATATAAATATTTTCATTATTATAACTTTAGTAAATTAATAACTTTTTCAGAACTAGTTAATTCAGATTTCTCAGATTCTTCAATATATTCTGGTAATATATGGTTTAATTCTGAACAAATTGTATTATCAACTTTTAGATCTATATTTTTTATTCATTTCTTATTTAACATAAGCCTTAAAATTATAGCATGTTCTCAATTGTAAATAAATGAATATTTATCAATCTTTGAATAGTCATAAAAAAATCATCCTACTTTAATTCAAAGTTCATTAATTTCAATTTTTATTATTTCTTCTGAGTTATTTTCAATAAAGAATGTAATTCAAGAAATTAATATAACAATAAAACTTAATCAATATTGTTTTGTTAATATTCACCATATTGTTAAACCAATTACTGCAGATATAGCTATTGTATACCATAATTTTCACCTATTTTTATTGTCTGAAAATTCCCATTTATAAATAGTTTCCATAATTTTATAATTTAATTAATTACTTAAATAGAAGATAAGTTATCTATTATTAATCTAATAATAAACCAAGCTAAACTTGCAATAGCAAATCAAAATACTGCCATAATTATAGTATCTTTTCATTTAGTTTTATCTTGTTCAAGAGATCCGAATAAAATCTTATAAGCTCATATAATTACAAAAATAATTGCAATAGTTCATGCAATTGACATTAAAAAGTCTATTGCTCATTTTATTATATTTGGAATATCGTCTATATGCACTTCTCATCTTCTTAGTTGATCTTCAGATACTTTATCTCATAAAATTCATCAATCAGCAAATGAGGCATGAGTAGAAAGTATAAATCACATTATTATAAGGAAAATATTTTTCATATTTTATTTAGTTATATTATAATTTTCTAAATCGTTAGCACTAACTAGACTATCAAGTCTAGGGTTATAATAATCTGTAAGGTAAGTTACTAATTCTTGTTTATTTAAAGCTTCTGCTTTAATTCATATATTTTCTAATCATGTTTTTATTCAATTAGCTCTTCAATTTAATCCTTTTTTCATTTTTGAAAATGATTTTATTTGGCTTTTTAATGATAATAAGTCCTGAGCCTGATTTATTCATTTCCAGAATGAATTAAATACTCACATTAGAGAATCATCTTTTACACTTTTATTAGAATCGTTATCAAAAGGAATTATTATATAAAATTCCTTTTTCATTATTTGTGCAACTTCAATTAATTTTCTTAAATATTCTATATATTCGTAAGTTTGATTTTGAAGTAGGGAATTTTTCTGTTTAACAGCTTTATCATTTAAATTAGATAAATAAGTATCTATATCTAATTTTTTTGATCTAACAAGTATTTGAATAGGGAAATCAAGAGAATTAAGAAATCTTTGGAAAGATATTATTATTGAATCCTGCTCATCAGTATTTTTTAATAAAAAATTTATTGTTGAACACTTCATAACTAGCCTAGAACTGTTATCCTTCATAATTAATATATTTTCTTTGATTCAAGAAAATGGTAAATATCTTTGAGTTGAACTATCTGGATGTTCTTTTTTATTTGTTTTTACAGACACTTTAGTTGAAGTTATATATTTAAATTTTATTAAGCTTATCTTCCATTTCTTTTATTTTGTTTATTTTTTCTCAAAAATCGATTTTTTCTTTCTTTTTTTCTTCTACACTATTTATAAATCATAAATCAAGTGCAGAAAAACTATCTGTTCATTTTACCCATTTTCTAGTATCTAAATTAACTTTATATCTAATAAAAGATAATACAAATGGAACAAAAGTCATTTCTGAATATTTAAATATTGCTACCAATATTGCAATTGTAACAATAGTGATAGATGGAATAGCCGCTATCTCACTAGAAAAAGCAGGAGCAAGAGATTTAAATACAGAATATCAGATTCAACCTCAGACCATAATTATTATAAGTTGTCTAAGACTTAGTCATAATAATATAGGATCCTCATTTTCTATTTGAACTGGTATTTTATATTGCATAAAAAGTAGTTAATTTTAATTTATATTTATTTTAACTATTTTTCCTTATTTTCAAAATACTTCTACCCAGATTTTGTCTTCCAATTCCTTCATTATTATGTATTCTTTATCATCTTCATGATCAAATCATAATATATGCAATATAGAATGAATGATTAATTTGTAAAACTCCATTTCAGATCATAATTTATATTCATTTCATTGAGAAATTATTTTAGATTCTGAAAGAATAATTTCTCATGCTATGTCGTTACTTTCTAAATCAGAAAAATCTTCAAAATAATGAAAGCTTAATACATCAGTGGTTTTATCAATATTCCTATATTTTTTGTTCAAATTTTGTATACTATTATCATCTAAAAATACAATATTTAAGCATCAATTTTGTTGTACACTTACTATATTAGAAATATTTTTAAATATAGAGTCAATATATTTTGTGTTTATATCAAATTGTGGCTTCTCTAAGAGATTATAGTTAAACATATTTATTGTTTTTATATTAATTATTATTATTTTTATTATAATAATTTTGCAACGTTTTTCAAAGTTATTATAATATAAGTGTCTATTTTATAGGTGGCAGGTCAATGCTAATTTTCCTTACACATAATTAAGCCGTTAAGTGTTCTAAAATTTCTTCTTGCTGAGGGTTCATTCTTTCAAAGAGTAGATAGACACTAATTACAAATTCCTAAATAAGGAATACAAAAACTTTGACTGACCTTAAATATGGACTTCCTTAAAAATACAAGGCAGAAGTTATAAAGTATTATAATTTTTACCTTGTATTTTTTTTAAAATATTTATAATGTTGGTATAATTTTATACCTTAATTTAAGTATTTTATGTCTTCACAAGATGATAAAAAAACTCCATATGTTGATGAAACATGTATTGGTTGTTGAGCATGTGTTGCTATTTGTAGTGATGTTTTTGATTTAGATGATGAATGAAAAGCTTTTGCGAAAGATGGTATGGATTCATCAAATGCAGTTTGAATTGATGATGCAATTTCTGCTTGCCCTGTTACTGCTATTCATTATAAAGATTAAAATTTTGACATTATTCGTAAAAAATAATATAATGTTGATTGTAATATTTAAATAATAAGATTTAAGCTTATGAAACTACAAAAAATAAGATCAGGTTTTACGTTAATTGAGTTACTAGTTGTAATTACTATTATTGGTATTCTTGCAACATGAGCTGTTAATGTTTATACATCTCAAATACAAAAAGCAAGAGATACTACTAGAATTAGTGATATGAAAGCTTTACAATCATGAATTGAGCAATTCTATCAAGATGGTTGAGTTTATCCAGATAAAACAGCAGCAAGTTTTTCTTGAGTAACTGCTTATGTTCCAAAATTACCACAAGATCCAAAATCAAGTCAAGCAAGTTCTAATTCAGTTTTTGACTATTTATACAATGCTTCTACAGATGCTAACTTAATACCATTTCAAGAATATGAAGTGTCTACTCACTTTGAGCAAATTTGAAATATTACTAAAAAAGCAGCTGCTGATGGATGAGATGATGATTTTAGACAAGAAATTGGTATAAACATTACAGATACAGCATGAAATACAACTGAAGTTAATGCTTGAAGTACAGTTTCTATTGCAAGTACTGCTGTTAAATATTCTTGTGTAGCGGCAGCTAGGACTGTTACTGCTCCTGGTTGAAGTGCTTGTGCAAATATGATGTTAATTAGAAATTAAAAATAAATAATAAAAAAAAATCCCATCTGGGATTTTTTTTATTATTTATTTTATTAATAGTCGGTATTTACTTCAGTAGTTATTTCATATATGATATAATCCGATTCAATAAAATCTTTTTCTTTTAGTTTTTCTTTCAATACAGGAATAAAATCTTCTCAAGTAAGTAAAAGAGGATTTATATTTGGTAAAATACATGCTAACTTAGAGTAATCTTTTTTTATTACAATTATTCAATTAATAGTTGGATCTATTTGGTTTATATTTTTGTCTTTTAGTATATTTCTAGAAGATATTTTATCTATTCTTATTTTTAAGTCTTTAGATTCACTTAGTGTAATAGCTTTAAATCTACTGTCATTCGATATAGCATGTATAGTATTTGATATAGTTTCAGAAACTATATTATCTTCTATTTCTTTTATATTTCATCAAGATCATCTTATGTTTCATTTATAATATACTGTTACAAATATAGATCACCTTTCAGTAATAAGGTTTTTATTAGCAATATCTAGATTATCTATGTTTGGCACTTTAAGATTTTTCATATAAAAATCTATTGTTTGTCTTGCTATGTTTAACATTTAATTATTTTAATTATTAAATTGTATTTTTTTCTTCTTCTTCTCTTAATTTTTCTTTTTCTTCAAGTTCAATTTGATAAAATATATCTCATAATTGATCTAAAGATGTATATTTAAAATACATATAGTATATTATTTCAAATAATTGCTTAAAAAAGTTTGTTGTAAAATTTATTAAAGGTAACAGAGCTACTAATATTATTAATTTTGCATAACCTCATGTAAAAGAAGTATATGTTATAACAGTAAAAATTGAACTTACAAATAATCATACAAAACTTCCATAAAGTCATATTAGTATATATCTATAGTTATTTAAAGCATCTAAAATAATGCTTGTTCAAAATATAATAGTTAATATATGAAATAAGTAAACAATCATTATATTATCGTAATCTAAAACTCATGTGTATATGTATACAGGAGTAATAAATACATAAGTTAACACTTGAAAGAATGCTAGTTGTCAAAATATAACAATGTTCTTTTTATACTTTTCAGGAGCAGTCATATTTAATATAAAATATGTAAGAAAAGAAGTTATAGTAGTTCAAAGTAGTGTTATTATTGACAGTATAAGAGGGAATATAGAACTAGTTTTTATTCAAACTGAAGCAGTTTGGAAGGTTGATACTATATCTAGTGAATTTGATAGTCAAAAAGTTATTATTACAATAATGATACTTCATATAACTCATGCCAATAAACTTCATAATGAATTTATTGTTATGTCTGATAAACTTTGTTTTTTAGGTCAAAATGACATATTTTATTTATTATCTTTTAAAATACTTATTAATAATATTATTGCTCATAGGCTTATAAAAATATCTGCCATATTAAATATAGAAAAATATTTAATTCCAATAAAATCTATTACTTTTCAATTGAATACTCTTTCTATTCAGTTTCATATAGCTCATCATAAAATTAATCAAAAAGACAAATCTATTAATTTACTATTTTTACTTTTCTCTTCTTTAAAATAATAATAAAAAATTCATATTATCAAAATAATAGTTAATACTTTAATAAAAGGTATATTTATACTAAAAGCTATACCTGTATTTTCATAATATTGTAAAAATAAATATTCTCATATTATCTTAATTTTATCTTGTAGATAGTTTAATGCTACCAATTTAGTAATTAAATCAATAATTACAGTTATTATAATTGTAATATAAAAATACATTTTTTTATTTTAAGATTCAAACAACTATTTCATTTTTTCATATTTTACCAGATGTAATTTCAAAGGTATTTTGATCTGCTTCAATATAATTTTCAGTCCATCATTTCCATTTTATTTTTCAATTTTCATCCTCTTTAACAACTTCAATTAAAACATTAAATTCTTTTCATATATTTCTATCTATAAAAGTATCTCTAGTTTTATCGCTTTCTTCTTCCAATTTCCACATTCTTTCTTTCTTAATAGAATCTTGTAATTGCATTGGAAATTTTCAAGCTGGAACGGGTTCTGCTTTATTGTGTCATGAAAAAGGAAAAGCATGAACTTTTGTAATTAGTCATTTTTTTACAAGGTTTAATGTATCTTTGAAATCTTCTTCTGTTTCTCAAGGAAATCAAACTATTAAATCTGCTCAAATACTGACTTCAACTCAATCTTTTCTTTTTATATTCTTAGTTTTTTCAAGCATATCTTTCATATAATCTCAATCATAATGCCTATGCATAGATTTAAGAATTTTACTTGAACCAGACTGAACAGAATAATGAAAATGAGGATATATTCTTGTATTTTCAAATAAGCTAAAACATTTATCTGTTATGAATTCTGGTCACATAGAACTTATTCTAATTCTAGGTATTTTAGTATTTGTTAAAATATACTCTATTAATTCTGCAAAATTTGATTCTGTTGATTCTCCACTTGTAAGAGGTTTATTGTTTGGTAAATTTGGATTAGTAGTCTCAAGTCACCAAGCTGAAAGGTTTATTCAAGTTAAAACAACTTCTTTTCATCCTGCTTTTTCGAATTCGTTTATTTCATCAACAATATCTTGTTTATCTCTATAGTAATGTTTTCATCTTTTTTGAACAGTAAGACA
>Ga0193963_1001613_pt1 | contig 11082 bp, 8 predicted proteins | sample FB_6_MG_FD_140359 | JGI IMG/M metagenome (GOLD analysis project Ga0193963, IMG submission 140359) | Microbial mat bacterial communities from the Broadkill River, Lewes, Delaware, United States - FB_6_MG | ecosystem: Environmental > Aquatic > Freshwater > River > Microbial mats | place: USA...
AAATCAACGACCATGATCAGTGAATGATAAACCGGCTCATCCTGCTGTATGATGTAGACGATAAAAAAATGATTTAAATTAAAGAGCGGCTTAAACAATTGCCTCATATCGTTATTCAAAACATTCGAAATCAAAGTTCGATAACTTGTATTCAGGCTTGTCCTGTGAAGATTCCGGGTTGTTTTTAATTGCTGGGTCTCATTGAAAACGGTTTCGTGCTGGAGAATTCCAACCCGAATGGCATGCAATTTCGATTGAATCGCTTTATTGGTTTTAATATCTTCTAAATCCCTAAGCTCCGTTTTAATACTTGAAATTGAAGCCCCATAATTCGCAATGGCGTCCGGATTTTTTTCGTCAAGAACTTTTTCCTCCCAAAATTGAACTTCATAAAATCGCCCATTCAATGAATGCAGCCGTCTCTCAGCCTGGGACATCTCCAACATCTGTGTTGCTAATATTTCCTGCTCATTAAGAAAATAAGTCAACAATCCATAATCAATCACAAACGAAAGGATAAGAATGGTTACGATCGCACTGATTTTACTGGTAATTGTTCTGAACAAATGAACACCGCCATTATTTTATTACGAAAAGTTTTACGGGTACATTGGATGTAATTTCTTCACCTCGAGAATACTTCGTAGGTGATAATATCTAAAGGTGTCGCCATTTTACTGGGAACAGCCTCTCCGTTTAATTTTTTTTGAGCAAGCATCACACCGTATGCGCCCATAAGTTCCGGATGCTGCTCCATTGTTGCGTGAATTCTTTTATGTCTGATTTCATTTCTGACAGATTCTATATTATCGTATCCGGCAATGAGGATATTTTTATTCAAGTCTAAAATGTCGACGGCTTGTAATGTGCCAAGGGCCATCTTGTCGTTTGCACAAAAGATCGCATCAATGGACGGATATTTTTGCAATAACCTCGTAGTTACGGAAAACGCCTCTTCCGTATTCCAATTCGCCGGTTCTGACGCTACAATTTCAATTGAAGACTTTTTTGTAACAGCTTTTATAAAACCTGATTTGCGAAGCTCCGCATTTTCTGCTCCCCGAATACCCTCGATGACAATAACACGGCCGTCTCCTTTAAGTTGTTGCTTAATATATTGCCCTAAAAGTTCACCACCCGTCTGATTATTAGATCCTACAAATGGTATGCTTAGCCCAGCTTTTTTGAGCAGGCTGTAATCCAACGGATTATCAATATTTATAATTGCAATGCCTTGCTTAATGGCTTTCTTACAAACAGGCACCAACTTTTTTGAATCCGCCGGCGCAAGCACAATTGCACGAATATTTCTTGAAATCAGACTTTCCATAATACTTATTTGGTGGGATGTATCCGTTTCATTTATAATCCCGAAAACTTCTAATGAAATTTCATTTTCTTTTGCAAAATTTTTAGCTCCCTGTTCCATTTTTGCAAAAAAGGGATTGGTTAAAGCCTTCATTACCAGAGCAATTGTGTGATCGTTATCGGCAATCACTGTTGAAGGAATTAACGGGCTTGCAGCACAGAAAAAAAGGAAGAATGAAATAACCAGCCTATGTAATTTTTTCATCGTTGTTTCTCCTGTATTTGGATTTACGAAATAAGAATACTACATTTGAGTATAGTCTCATACCAAAATATCAGAATTATAGAAACCGATTGAAAATGGCTGTTATTCCAATTTAAAAGTTTTGATCTTGCGCCACAAAGAGACCCGGTCGATCTCCATGATTTCGGCAGCCCGGGTTTTATTCCAGTTGGTCTGTTCCAGCACCCACTGGATATACCGTTTTTCCTGTTCTTTCATGGTGGGAATTTTGCCTTCCGGGGCTGTGCGGTAGGTTTCAATGGCCAATTGAGTAAGATGGTCGGGCAGCGCCTCGGGATATATCACTTCGCTGTTTTCCATGGCAACGGCACGTTCTATGATGTTTTCAAGTTCCCGGACGTTTCCCGGCCAGGCATAATTGACAAGAAACTCCATGGTGATCCGGTCAATTTCCTTGATGCTTTTTCTCATATCCCGATTTTTCTTTGCCAGAAAATGATAGGCCAGAAGCGGAATATCCTCTTTTCTGTCCGCCAGAGCAGGTAGTATGATGGATGCCACATTGAGCCGGAAATAAAGGTCCTGGCGGAAATGACCCTGGTCCACTTCGTGACGCAGATCCCTGTGGGTGGCGGCAATGAATCTTAAATCCACGCCGAGGGTCTGGGTGCTGCCCACCCGCATGATCTCTTTTTCCTGGATCACCCGCAGGATTTTAATCTGCATGGATGGCGGCATATCCCCGATTTCATCAAAAAACACCGTGCCCTGATCGGCAAATTCGAACAGGCCTTTTTTGGTTTTCATGGCACCGGTGAAGGCCTCTTTTTCATGGCCGAAAAGCTCATTGGCCATAAGATCCTCTGAAAATGAGCCGCAGTTAAAGGCCACCATTTCATGGTTTTTCCGGCTGGAAAGACTGTGAATCGCCCTTGCCACAAGTTCTTTACCAGTGCCGCTTTCCCCTAAAATCAATACGGAAATATCGGTCTGGGCCACCTGGGCAATGGTCTTTTTGACCTGGAGCATGGGCGGACTGTTACCGATGATTTCAGGCAATTTTGCCTTCTGGTCGAGCTGCCTTTTAAGCGATTGATTTTCCATTTGAAGGGATCGCTTGAGAAGGGCCTGTTTGATGATCTGTCGAACTTCGTCTATTTTGTAGGGTTTTGCAATATAATGATAGGCCCCTTCTTTCATGGCGATAACAGCATTATCGACAGTGGCGTAGCCGGTGATCATGATGACTTCAGCGTAGGGCTGCAGTTCCCGGCTGTGTTCAAGGATCTGCATACCGTCAATTTTCTTCATCTTATAATCGGTGATAATGAGATCAAAAATTTTGGATTTGATAAGGTTCACCCCCTTGGTTCCGCTGTCCACGGCCGTAACCTTGTATCCATCCTTGAGAAGAATGTGTTCAAGATTTTTAAGGGCGATCTGCTCATCTTCGATAATGAGAATATGTTCTTGCATGGTGCTCCCTGATGTCACTCCGGCAGGCTGACGGTAAATACTGTACCTTTGCCAAGGGTGGAATTTACGCGGATTGTTCCGCCGTGCTGCTCGACGATGCCGTGGATAATGGAAAGGCCTAAGCCCGATCCCTTTCCCACTTCCCGTGTGGTAAAAAAAGGATCGAAAATTTTGGCCAGATGTTCTTTTTTTATCCCGTTGCCCGTGTCCTGAACCGTAAAAACAAAAGCATTTGCCTGACTCTCCTTGAACGCTGAAATGGTCAGACGTCCGCCGTCCTGATCTTCCATGGCAAATACGGCATTGATAATCAGATTAAGCAATACCTGCTGGATGCGCCGGGGATCCATGCGCCCTTCAATATCATCGGAAACGTTGATTTCCACGTCAATATCCGAAGGGATATCCCCTGTAATAAGGTGCATGGTATTATTAACCAATTTTTTAAACAGGACCGGCTCAAGGCTGAAATCACTTTGCCTGGAAAAATCAAGCAGGGCCCGAATAATTTCCTTTGACCGGTTGATCTCCTGTTCAACATTGTCCAAAAGCGTTTTTTTATACTTAATATCCGGGTCTTCAATTTCTTCCTGGATAATCTGGACACTGGTGGAGATATTGTTCAGCGGATTGTTCAATTCATGGGCGACCCCGGAAGTAAGCGTGCCTAAAGATGACATTTTCTCGGCCTGGATAAGCTGGGTTTTACGCCGACCCAGCTCTCCGATCATGTCGTTCAGGCTTACGGCCAAAGATTCAAACTCGTCTCCGGTTTTTATTGCCGGAATTTTATCATAATCGCCCTTGGCAATGTGCTTGATACCGGTTTCAATGGCCTTTAAGGGCCGGTTAAGCTTGATAACCAAAAAAATGGTGGCCAGCACCGTGATGATAAACAAAGAGAACAGGGAAAGCATCAGGTATTGCCTGGACCGATCCAGCAGTTCAAATACCTTTTGTTTCTCTGTTTTTACCACCTGTTCAATATCAGTGGTGAACGCCCGCCCCAGTTGGGTCACCGTATTTTGAATCTGCAAAGACTGTTCAGAAGAGACTGTCCCTTTTTTATACAGGTCTGACAGGGTTTCCATGTTGGTGCGGTAAGCATTGATGGCCTGGTTGCGTTGCCCAAAGGAGGGGTCCTTTGTCACAAAGTCAGAAAAATCTCTTTCAATAAGCGCCTGCTTTTCATCAATTTTACCGATGTATGACAGGGCCATGGACAAATCTTTTATGTCCTTTCTTAAAAAAAAGTTTTTCTCGTAACGCCGGGCCTCGAGCACCGTATCCAACAGGTCTCGTTTTTTTTCAATGAGCACCAGGGTGTTCAAGACCGTGGAATTGCTGTAGTGGTTCACAAACCAGACAATGCTGTTGACCACCATAAAAACCAGGAAAAGAAATGATACTTTATGTCTAAGACTAAAACGCATAATCAATTTATATATATGTTCTCTATGGGAAACAAGGCCATAGTCGGTTTAATTGTTATCACTATTACAATAAACGGGCCGACCGGACACAAGGTCATCCGATCGGCCCGGGGGAACACCATTGTTTTGTACGTTTAAGCGATACCGTAAAAAAAGTAAATCACGGCCAACTCCACAACAAGAAACAGCACGGTCATCACCGCACCGGCCTTGGCATAATCAATGGTTCTGTAGCCGCCCGGCCGCATGATCAGGGCATTAACCTGATGGGTCGGCAATACAAAGGTATTGGACGCGGAGATTCCCACCACCAGCGCAGCCATTCTCGGATCAGCACCGGCCATGACGGCCATGTTCATGCACAGGGGCACCAAAAGCACCGTGGCCCCCACATTGGAGATAACCAAAGTAAAAAAGGATGCCATGACACCCACAACCGCCAGAAGAACAATGGGGGAAGGCGTTCCGATCAGGTTGAGCACGGTTTGGGCAATAAACCCGGCCGTGCCGGTCTTCTCAAAGGCAATCCCCAGGGGGATAAGTCCAGCCAGAAGGAAAACCGTCATCCAGTCCACGGACTGATAGGCTTCGTCAACGGTGAGCACACCTGTGATGATCATACCAAGGGCCCCGGACATAAGCGCCACTGACAGCTGAATTTTCAAAACCACGATCTGAAAAAGAGCAAGGGCAAGCCATCCCACAGCCAGCATGGCTTTCTGGGGCCGCAAGATTTCACCCTCTAATTTGGAGGCAAACACCAGGGATCTGGGTTTGGGCCTGTTCATCAGAATATGGAATTTCTCCCATGGTCCCTGAAGCAACAGCGTGTCTCCCATAGCCAGGCGAATATTGGTCAGGCCTGAGTAATATTTGCGGTTCCCCTTGAAAAGCACCAAAGGATTAAGTCCGTACATTTCTTTGAAGTTCACTTCATTCAATGTTTTGCCGATAAGTTCGGATCTTGGTGCCACAACAACCTCGGCCATGCCGGCATTGGTATTGGCCAGAAACTCTGCAAAGGTTTCAAGGGCAGGCTTTATCTGCCAACCGAACTCCTTTGCCAGCTGCTCAATATTTTCCCTTTTGCCGACCACGGCAATATCATCGCCGTTGTTGATTCCTTCATAACTGCGGGGCACATGGTTGGTGGTCCGGGTGGAAGGAGACGAAATACCGATTACCGTAACAAGAAATCGGGGACGAATGTTTAAATCATCCAAAAGTCCTATCGTCCCGGTACCGTCGGGTACATGCAGCTCAACCAGGCTGTTGACGCCCTGGTATTCATTGATGAGCACATCTGAGGCGCCCTTGCTGTCCTGGCCGCTTTCGTTGGGAAGAATGAATCGCCCAAAAACCAAAAAATATAAAAGCGCCGTAATCAACAGACACACACCGATGGGGGTCTGGGTAAACAGCCCGAAAGGTTCAAGCTTTTCACCGCCCAGCACCATAAGATCATTGAGCAGGATGGTCGGACTTGCGCCCACAAGGGTCAGCGTTCCGCCGATAATGGCGCAAAACCCCATGGGCATGAGAATGCGGGAAGTGGGTATCCCCACCCGCTTGGAAATTCTCTGGGTGGCGGGCAAAAACAGGGCAGCGGCCCCAATGTTCTGCATCATACTTGAAATAACGCCCACAGTAATAGAGACCAAAAGCATGATCTTGGCTTCGCTTTTGCCTGCCAGGGCCAGGATGGGCTTGGCCACCTTATTCATAACGCCGGTTTTATCCAACCCCGCACCAATAATAATTACGGCAATAATGGAACAAACAGCATTGGAACTTAAGCCCACAAAGGCTTCTTTGGGAGAGATCAGTCCAATCAGGGGAAGAAGGACCATCATCATTATCCCGACCACATCCACCCGCACCCATTCGAACACAAAAAGGCAGATAACAAAGGCCAGGATGATCATGGTCATAATCATATCAGGTGTCATTTAAAAAAACACTCCATTGAAAATTAACTATTATAAATGGTGCTATTCATCTTCATTTCTGTAGATAAAGCACAGAACCGCTGTAAACAAAACGATACTAAGACCGATAACAAAATGAGCACTCATGAAAAAGATCCTCCTAATTCACTGAATACACGCAAAGCCGCTGGGCAATCCGGTTCTGGTTGACGGCAGCATCCCTTATCGCAGCAGGCCTCTTGTTCTCGGAAATAATAAATTCAATATGCCCGCACTCTTTGGTGATGTCGGCAATGGCATGGTCAACATCGCCCTGGCTTGTGGCATGGGCAAATTTCAACCCAAATTCTGCAGCCGTTGCCTCGAACTGCGCTACATTTTTTACGGCCGTTTCCTTAAAATCGGCGTACAGTTCTTCCTGGGTGGTGGAAAAAAAGGAGGTCACGTCATGGGTCAGATTGGCCGCATTCACCGCAATGATGCCGTAATCCATACGTTTGGCCATATCCAGGGCATAATCAACCATCTCATCGGAAAACCGGCTTTCAAGGGTGGCAACCACCAGATTTTTCCCCTGGTTTTCGCTGCATAACATGCACTGATCGCTGTCAGTCTCCGCATCACTGTTCGCGCAGGGCTGGGAAAACGTAATTGCTTTTTCCGCATTGTCGTGTTTTTTGCCAAGCGTTAATATTCTATCTTTTAATCCATTTAAAAACTGCATACGCAACTCTCCTCCTTATAGATGTATTGGGTTTATCATCATTGTCAGCAAAGAATGAGCAAGTTGCATACCAGTTTCCCAAAAATAGCCGTAACAGCCCATATAGCAAGGCTTTCCACAAGCTTGTGACCAGCCTTGCCACCCCGATTATGTTGCAAAATGCAATAATTTTTTAAAAAATCATGCAAGGCCTCGCCTCACGCCTGTTTACGGACATTGCAATTGTCAATGTCGGTGTTGCGTAATGAAACAATTCATACCGGATTCACCTTTTACTTTTGTTGGCGGTGATGGGGAAGCCCTGATTAAATCATTTATTACAGGACCGCCGAATCTCAAATCAGGCATCCGGCATGGTAATTGCTCAGTGCTCCATGCTAAAAAACTTAATAATTTTCAAATTTTTGAAGTCTGAAGGGAGGGTGGTCAGGGTGAAACGAATCTTTAAAAAAGAAGAAGAGACTCAAGTTGTTGATACGGGAGCAGAAGAACTTGTCGCGCTGCGCGAGGCCGTGCTGGATCAAAGAATCCCGGCCGAGGTTGAAAAAATCTTGCTCAAAGAGGTGGACCGGCTTGAAAAAATAAACCCCACTGCGGCAGAGTACACCATCGGGCTCAACCATATCGATTATGTGACCACCCTGCCCTGGAATCGGTACACCCAGGATAATCTTGACATCCAGCGTGCGGAAAAAATCCTGCACTCCGACCATTATGGGCTTGACGAAATCAAAGAGAGAATTCTTGAGCACCTGGCCGTCCGGCAGATGAAATTGTCCCGGAAAAACACCATTCTTGTGGTGGATGATGAACAGATCACCCGGATGAACTTAGAACATATCCTGTCCAAGGAGGGCTATGAGGTCAGCACGGCTGACGGCGGCACCCAGGCCCTGGATTTTCTAAAGGAAAAAACCGTTGATCTTGTGATCACGGACCTTAAAATGGATAAGATCGACGGCATGGCACTGCTGGAACGGATAAAGGCCACCAGCCCTTCCACAGAAGTCATTATCATCTCCGGGTATGCCACGGTGCTCACGGCCGTGGACGCCATCAAACGGGGCTCTTTTCATTTTATTCCCAAACCCCTCAAACTTGATGACATCCGGGAGACCGTTAAAAAGGCCCTGTGCAAAAAAACAGGTCTTGTGGAAGCCAAGGGACCTGTGATCTGCTTTGCCGGCCCTCCGGGCACGGGAAAGACGTCACTTGGCCAGTCCATTGCCCAAAGCCTGGAACGTAAATTTGTCCGAATATCCCTTGCCGGCGTAAAAGATGAGGCCGACATCAGGGGACACAGGCGTTCCTATGCCGGCGCCCTTGCCGGAAGGATCATCCAGGAGATCCGCCGGGCCGAGTCTTTAAATCCCGTACTCATGCTTGATGAAATCGATAAAATCGGACAGGATTTCAAAGGAGATCCTGCCTCAGCCCTGCTTGAAGTGCTGGACCCCCAGCAAAACTCAAGGTTCATTGACCATTACCTGGACCTTCCCTTTGATCTTTCCAAGGTGATGTTCATTGCCACGGCCAATATGGTGGCACGGATTCCAGGGCCGTTGCTGGACCGGTTTGAGGTAATATCCATGTCCGGGTACACCATCGAAGAAAAAATCCACATTGCCGGGCGTCACCTGATCCCCCGGGCCATGGAAGATACGGGCCTTTCGGGGTTTGACCTTGAATTTACGCAAAATGCACTTTGCGCCATCATCAGAGAACACACCCGGGAGGCGGGTTTACGGGGCCTTGAACGCAAAATTTCCGCCATCTGCCGCAAGGTGGCCCGGCGGTTTCTCAATACGCCGAATGCGTCCCGGCAGATAAAAATTGATGAAGGCACCGTGGAAGAACTTTTGGGCCCTGCCAGATACCACTATGAAATTGCAGGGGCACGGGATCGGGTGGGATGCGCCACAGGCCTGGCCTGGACAGAAAGCGGCGGAGAAATCATCTTTGTTGAGACCACGCGGATGATGGGGACCGAGCGTCTGATCCTCACCGGATATTTAGGCGAAATAATGAAGGAATCGGCCCAGGCCGCCTTAAGTTACATCCGCAGTCACACCGAACAACTTGGACTGGGTGCAGACTTTTTCCAGGGCCGGGATATCCACGTTCATGTCCCTTCCGGGGCCATTCCCAAAGACGGTCCATCAGCCGGGATGACCATTGCCGTAGCGCTGGTTTCTCTTTTAAAGGACATTCCCTGTCCCAGGGATATGGCCATGACCGGAGAGGTGACTTTAAGCGGCAGAATCCTCCCTGTGGGCGGCATCCGGGACAAACTGCTTGCAGCCAAAACCGCCGGAATCAAGACAGTCATTTTCCCTGCTAAAAACCTGGCTGAAATTGCAGCCATGGACGACAGTCTCAAACAGGGAATAAAAATTTTTTCGGCAGGTGATCTGGATGAAGTGATCCGGCAAGTATTGGGCCAAGCCGCCATTGATTCTGATTTGGTCTCATCGTTGACAAAACAAAGCTGGCAATGATTGTCATAAACATACGCAACACAAGTGTACGACGCCATCTTTGACAATCGTTATACTTTTCTTAGTCTATCTCTATAATTTTACGGGTAACTTTCATGGGGTATACCTTTCATTATTAAAGCTTAAATTTAAGTTTACATCCTGGCTTGAAGTTACTATAGATAAAAAAAAGAGAACCTTGATCTGGATCAAGCTGTTGATTTTTTTGCTGCTATCCAGAGGCTTCAAATCAAACCATTGCTGAAAAAATTTTTCGGAGGCAAAAAGTCGAAAAGTATCTGCATATCATTCCCCTTTTTTCAGGGCTGACGGAAGATCAGTGTGCGACCCTTATCGCGTTGTCCAATGAATTAACTGTAAACAAAGGCGAAATCATATTTCAGGAAGGAGATAGCGGCGAAGGATTTTATATTGTGGCCGAAGGGAAAATTAAAGTATTTAAAATGTCTTTTGAAGGAAAGGAGCAAATCCTGCATATATACGGACCCGGCCATACATTCGGTGAAGTACCGGTATTCCAGGGAAAAAGTTTCCCAGCCTCTGCCATGGCCCTGGAAGCGTCAACCATTCTTTTTCTGCCCAGACAGGCGTTTGTCCAGCAGCTTGGAAAATCCCCGGCCCTTGCCATGAACATGCTGGCAGACCTGTCCAGACGCTTAAGAGAATTTACGGTCCAGATTGAAAATTTAAGTCTAAAGGAAGTGCCGGCCAGGCTGGCCGCGTATATTCTGACCCTGGCCCAAGAAGAGGCTGAGCAGTCACAAATGTTCCCATTGGAAAAAAAGCTACAAAAAAAACGCCTGGCGACAATCAGCGTGTCGTTGCCTGTCTCCAAGGTTCAACTGGCAAGCCTTATCGGCACAACCCCTGAGACCATTTCCCGTGTATTAAAAAAAATGGATCAAGCCGAATTTATCAAGGCGGAAGGGAAAAAAATTTTGATTTTAGATCAAGAGGGCCTGGAAGAGTTATCCCATACCGGTCGCCTTTAAAAATGAATAGAACGCTCCGGCGAATGGATATCGATACGGGACCGTAAAGAGATAAAAAGGAGACTTAAACATCGAATGAAGAAAAAAGTATTGTTTGTGTGTATTCACAATTCCGCCAGAAGCCAAATGGCAGAAGCCTATTTAAAAAAAATCGCATCAGAGGCATATGATGTCTTCAGTGCAGGCCTTGAACCGGGAAATCTGAATGCCGTTGTGGTTGAAGCAATGAAGCAGGATGGGATCGATATTTCAGGCAATCGCACAAAGTCGGTCAATGAATTTATGGCAGCCGGTGTGGAATTTGATCATGTGATTACCGTTTGCGATGAATCCTCAGCTGAGCAGTGCCCGATTTTTCTCGGCAAAGGCACTCGGATGCACTGGGGATTTGAAGACCCCTCCGGCCTTGACGGTTTGTTTGAAGAAAAACTGCTTAAGACAAAGCAAATCAGGGATAAAATAAAATCAAAGGTTACTGA
>Ga0193963_1001615_pt1 | contig 11081 bp, 11 predicted proteins | sample FB_6_MG_FD_140359 | JGI IMG/M metagenome (GOLD analysis project Ga0193963, IMG submission 140359) | Microbial mat bacterial communities from the Broadkill River, Lewes, Delaware, United States - FB_6_MG | ecosystem: Environmental > Aquatic > Freshwater > River > Microbial mats | place: USA...
AATTTTGGTGGAATAAGCGGAAAGGTAATGAGTGATAAATCTTATGATATTTTTAAAGCAATAGGAAGAGAATTATATGATAAAACTACATTAATTAGTGTTGGTGGAATAAGTGATGCAAATGATGTTTATAGAAGAATTAAAGCTGGTGCTACACTTGTACAAATATATAGTGCATTTATATATCAAGGTCCATCAATGTGTAAAAATATAAATAATGAATTAATTGAGCTAATAAAAGCTGATGGATATGATCATATATCTCAAGCAATAGGTTCAGATTTTAAATAAGGATAACAATGATAAAAAGAATTTTACTTTTTACTTTTTGTTTTATAATTATAGGAGAGAGTTTAATGGCAAAAAATAGCCTACCAAAATATTATGAAGAAACTTTAGCAAATGGTTTAAAAGTTGTTGCAATACCATTAAATAATAGCACAAATGTTATTACAACCGATATATTCTATAATGTAGGAAGTCGCGATGAAATAATGGGTAAAAGTGGTATAGCACATATGCTAGAACATTTAAATTTTAAATCAACTAAAAATTTAAAAGCTGGTGAATTTGATACTATTGTAAAAGGTTTTGGTGGTGTTAATAATGCTTCTACAGGATTTGATTATACTCATTATTATATAAAATCAAGCAAAAAGAATCTTTCTAAATCATTAGAGTTATATGCTGATTTAATGGAAAATTTGACATTAAAAGATGAAGAATTTCAGCCTGAACGTGATGTTGTTGCAGAAGAGAGAAGATGGAGAACAGATAACTCTCCAATGGGTTATTTATATTTTAAATTATTTAACAATACTTTTACATATCATCCTTATCATTGGACACCAATTGGTTTTATGGGCGATATTCAAAATTGGAAAATTGAGGATATTAGAGATTTTCATTCTAAATACTATACGCCTTCAAATGCAATTGTAATTGTAGCTGGTGACATAAATAAAGACGAAGTATTTAATGAAGTAAAAAAACAATTTAATTCTATTAAAAATACAAAAAATAGTAAAAATATTTTAAAAAAACTTCATACTATAGAACCAAAACAAGATGGTGATAAAAGAATTACAATACATAAAGATTCTGAAGTAGAGATGTTAGCAATTAATTATAATATTCCTAATTTCTTACATAAAGATCAGATTGCATTATCGGCACTTAGTGAGCTTTTAAGTTCTGGTAAAAGTAGTAGATTAAATGAATTATTAGTAGATGAAAAACAACTCGTAAATACTGTATATGCTTATAATATGGAATTAAAAGATCCAGGAGTTTATATGTTCATGGCTGTTTGTAATCCAGGAGTTGATGCTACCGAAGTTGAAAAATATATTTTAGAAGAGATCGAAAAAATCAAACTAGGGGATATTAAATTAGAAGAATTAAATAAAGTAAAGAAAAATACAAAATCAGATTTTATATTTTCATTAGAGAGTTCAAGTAGTGTTGCTAGTCTTTATGGTAGTTATCTAAGTAGAGGTGATATCTCGCCACTTATGAATTATGAAGAAGAGATAGAAAAATTGAAGGTTCAGGATTTAATAGCTGTGGCAAAAAAATATTTTATAAAACAAAACTCTACGACAATTATTTTGAAGAAAAGTGAAGAGAAAGAATAAAGCTTTATAACTACATAGAAATGGTATAATTAAGTATAAAAGAGACTAATACAAACATAAGGGATATTAAAATGACAATTGTAACAGGCGCAACGACGGCTATTATAACACCATTTAGAAATGGAAAATTAGATGAGCAAACATACGCACAGCTTATAAAAAGACAAATAGATAATGGAATAGATGCAATTTGCCCAGTAGGTACTACTGGTGAAAGTGCAACATTAACACATGATGAACATAAAAGATGTATTGAAATTGCAGTAGAAGTAGCTAAAGATACATCTGCAAAAGTACTTGCGGGTGCTGGTAGTAACTCTACAAATGAAGCAATTGGTATAGCTCAACACGCACAAAAATGTGGAGTTGATGCTATATTCTCAGTTAGCCCTTATTATAACAAGCCATCTCAAGAAGGATTATACCAACATTACAAAACTATAGCAGATTCTGTACCTGATTTAGGGTTTATGTTATATAATGTACCAGGAAGAACAGGTGTTGATATTTTAGCAGATACGGTTATCAGGCTTTTTGATAATTGTGATAATATATATGGAATAAAAGAAGCAACAGGTAGTTTGGATAGAGTAACAGAACTTTTATCCCAAAGACCTGATTTAAAGATTTTAAGTGGTGATGATGCAATAGATTATGCAATTATTGCCAATGGAGGAGCTGGATTTACATCTGTTACAGCAAACTTATTACCTGACTTAAAAAGCAAATTAGCAGATGAAGCTTTAGCTGGTAATTTTGAAGAAGCAAAAAAAATAAATAATTCACTTTATGAAATTAATTCTGTATTATTTTGTGAGAGTAACCCAATACCAATTAAAGCTGCAATGTATATTGCTGGTATTATTGATACATTAGAGTACAGATTGCCATTGACTCCACCAAATAGTAATAATATGAAATTACTTGAAGAGGTAATGAAAAATTACAATATTGTAAAATAATGTATACAATATTTGGTATTTTATTATTATTTTTAATATCAATTTTTTCCATATTATTATTTTTTAAATCTAAAAAATCTAGACAAAATGAATTAGATCATGGTACTTGTCCTATCTGTAAGGCAAGTACTAAAAGTTTTAAAGATGAAAAAACTGGAGCATTGTTTAAAGTTGAAGCAATAAAACAAAAAGTTTTAAAAAATCATGGTTGTAGCGGTATTATAGAAATAGAATATAGTTGCAATAATTGTGGGTTGAAAGAAGTTCATAATAGTGTAGGACAAAATTGTAAGTTGTAAAAACTAAAATAAAAAAAGCAAGGTTAATTCCTTGCTTTTTTTATTTTTAAATTATACTTGACAAAGATAGACTAAAGTGTTATACTTTTATTAGCACTTTATTATAATAAGTGCTAAAATATAAATAAGGATAGTGAAATGAGTAATAAGATTTTTGAAAAACTAACAAATCAAATGAATGAATCAATTGAATCAGGATTAAGTCTTGCATTGCATAATAAAAATCAAGAAGTAGAGATCATACATATTTTATGGGGATTATTAACTAACACTTCAAGTGTATTAAACCAATTATTAAATAAATTAAATAAAGACAAAGTTGCTATAGAATTAGAAGTTAAAAGTGTAGCAAATAAATTATCATCAGTATCGAGTGTAACAAAAGAGAATATAAAAATTAGCAGAAATGTTGTTGCATCTCTTGAAAATGCACAAGGACTTATGTCTAGTACAGGAGATAGTTTTTTAGCAGTGGATACATGGATAATCGCAAACATAAAAAATCAGGTATTTAAAGAAACATTAGGAAAGTATTTAGATTTAAATGAAGTAAGAAAAGAATTAGAATCAATTAGAGGTGGAGCAATAGTAGATTCGCAAACTTCTGATGATAACATGGAAGCATTAGATAAATATGGAATAGATTTAAATAAACTTGCCATAGAGGGTAAACTTGATCCTGTAATTGGACGTGATGAGCAATTGCAAAGAATGATGCAAATTTTAATTAGAAAAACAAAAAATAATCCTATTTTATTGGGTGAACCAGGAACAGGTAAGACAGCCATTGCAGAAGGTCTTGCACAAAGAATTGTAAATAAAGACGTACCTACATCACTGCAAAATAAAAAAGTAGTGAGCCTGGATATGTCTGCTTTAATTGCAGGTGCAAAATATAGAGGTGAATTTGAAGATAGATTAAAATCAGTAATAAAAGAGGTACAAAAAGTAGGTAATATTATATTATTTATAGATGAAATACATACAATTATTGGTGCAGGAGCTAGTGAAGGAAGTATGGACGCTGCCAATATATTAAAACCTGCACTTGCCAGAGGTGAACTTCATACAATTGGGGCAACAACGTTAAAAGAATATAGAAAATATTTTGAAAAAGATACTGCAATGCAAAGAAGATTTCAACCGGTAAATGTAGATGAGCCAAGTGTAAATGAAGCATTACAAATACTAAGAGGCATAAAGGAAAAACTTGAAACATTTCATAATGTTACAATTAATGATAGTGCCTTAGTAAGTGCTGCAAAATTAAGCCATAGATATATAACAGATAGGTTTCTACCTGATAAAGCAATTGATTTAATAGATGAAGCTGCTGCAGAGTTAAAAATGCAAATAGAATCAGAACCTACAATTTTATCTACAACAAAAAGGCAAATTAGTACTTTAGCAGTAGAAAAAGAAGCTTTAAAAATGGAAAGAAGTGATAAAAATCTTGCAAGAATAGTTGAAATAGAAGAAGAACTGTCTAATTTAAAAGAGAAACAAAGAAGTTTAGAAACACAGTTTCAAAACGAGAAAGAGACATTTAATGCAGTTTCAAACATAAAAATACAAATCGACGAATTAAAAGGTAAAGCTGAACGTGCAAAAAGAGATAGTAAATTTGAGGAGGCTGCTTCAATTGAATATGGACAAATACCAGAATTAGAAGAAAAAATAAAAGAAAATGAGTTAAAATGGGAACAGATGCAAGAATCAGGTACATTATTAAGAAATTTTGTTGATGAAGAAGCAATTGCAAGTATTGTAAGTAGATGGACTGGAATACCAATACAAAAAATGGTGTCAAGTGAAAAAGAAAGAATATTGCAAGTGGAAAATGTCTTAAAAGAAGATGTAATAGGCCAAGATGAAGCAATAAAGGCAATATCTAGAGCAATTAAAAGAAATAAAGCAGGTTTAAGTGATGAAAGTCGTCCTATTGGAAGTTTTATGTTTTTAGGACCAACGGGTGTCGGGAAAACAGAATCTGCAAAAACTTTAGCAAAATTTTTATTTGATGATGCAAAGTCATTAGTTCGATTTGATATGTCTGAATATATGGAGAAACATAGTGCAAGTAGATTGATTGGTGCAGCACCAGGTTATGTTGGCTATGATGAAGGAGGTCAACTGACAGAAGCAGTTCGTAGAAAACCATATAGTGTATTGTTATTTGATGAAATAGAAAAAGCACATCCTGATGTTTTTAATATATTGTTGCAAGTATTAGATGATGGTAGATTAACAGATAATAAAGGTGTAACAATTGATTTTAAAAATACAATAATTATATTAACATCTAATATTGGTAGTGCTAAAATTATATCAATTGCAGAGAAAAATGAGAGAAAAAATGAAGTTTTAAATGAATTAAAACTTCATTTCAGACCAGAGTTTTTAAATAGACTGGATGATATTGTAATTTTTGAGCAATTAGGAATAGAAGCAATTACAAATATAGTTGATATTTTGTTTGAAACAATATCTAAAAAACTTACACATAGGGATATAACATTATCTATGACGCAAAAAGCAAAAAATTATATTTCAAATGAAGGTTTTGATCCTGTTTATGGTGCTCGTCCCTTAAAAAGAGCGTTATATGAAATAGTGGAAGATAAATTAGCTGATTTGATTTTAGAAGATAAATTGACTGATGGAAATAATGTAGAGTTTGATTTTGAAAATAATGAAATAGTTGTGACTATTTCATAAGAATAATCCAAGTTAAAATTATTTTAACTTGGATTTTAAATAAATTACTTATTTAATTGTTTGAATGTAATCTGCTACTGCTGTAATATCTGCATCACTTAGGTCTTTTGCTTGATTAACCATTAAAACTTTCATTTGACCACCAAATGTTCCAGCTCTGTAACCTTTCATATTAGAAATAATTTCATCTTTTGATAATGATGCTAATACTTTCGATTTTCCTAATGCAACTTTTTCTGCCTTAGCTCCATGACATCCTTGACATTTTTTATATACATCTGCACCACTTGCAAATAATGAACCAGCAAATAATGTGATTAAAAATAATTTTTTCATAACTTTTCCTTAATTTAATATTATAGTATTATACTACATTTCCCATTAGAGATAATTATAAGACTTCTTCAAAATATTAAAATTGAACAATTTGTAACAGTTTACATTTAATTATAAAGAGAAATATAATATTAGAAGTACTAAAGTAAGAGATTCTTTAAAATATAAACTAATATTAAGTATTTTTTAATTATAATCGCAAACATAATTTAGGAAAAAAGGAAATAAAGTATGAAAAGAACATACCAACCGCATAACACACCAAGAAAAAGAACTCATGGTTTCAGAACAAGAATGGCTACTAAAAATGGTAGAAAAGTAATCAAAGCTAGAAGAGCTAAAGGTAGAAAAAGATTAGCTGTTTAAGCAAATCACACCGAATAAATACTCATAAAGAGTTCAATCAAATATATAAGAGCAACAAAAAGTGGCATACACATAGTTTTGTTGTTTTTTTTAAAGAAAGCAACGAACTCAATGTTGCTTTTGTTTCTTCCAAAAAAGTGGGTAATGCTGTTCATCGAAATAGAGCTAGGCGAATTCTACGTGCTTTAGTTTTAGAGAAAGAAAAAGAACTTAAAAATGGAAAATACATACTTGTTGCAAAAAATGCTATATTCGAAAGAACTCACAAAATACTTAAAAACGATTTTAAATACGCAATAAAAAAACTTGATTTATTTAAATGAAACAATTAATACTTTATCTTATTAAATTTTATCAAAAATATTTAACAGTCTTGTCATTTGGAAGTTGCAGGTATCATCCTACATGTTCATCATATGCTAAGGTACAATTTGAAAATAATAACTTTTTTTATGCACTTTTCTATACGATTTTAAGAATACTAAAATGCAATCCATTATTTCCTGGAGGATTCGACTACGTAAAAGTAAAATGCCCAGCAAAAAATCAGTTAAATCTAAAATTTAAAAAGATTAAGGTAAAATACTGGAAAGTACCGGTAAAAAATAATTACTGCTTAATACTTCAACATAATACAACATGGGACACATAAATGGCACAACCAACTGACACAACAAACAAAGAGCAAACACAAAAAAGAATATTGATTGCAACGGTTTTATCGTTTGCATTTTTTATTGCTTATGACTTCTTCTATCTTCAACCAAAACAAGAATTAGTAAATCAGGCAAATGCTCAAAATGCAGTAACAATGGAACAAAAAAACATTGGAAATACTGGAACAAATTCTGCACCTGCAGTTACAAGTAACTCTGCTCCTGTAGCAAACTCTGCACCTATATCCGCACAAACAATTACAAATTCAGCACCAGCTGTAGTATCAACAGCAAAAATTGTTGCAACAGTTGAAACCCTACATAATACAATTGAGATTGATATTCTTGGTAGAATTCATCAAGTAACGCTAAAAGATGAACAATATACAACTGACGATGGTGATCGAATTAAATTATTTAATGCAAATCAATTAAAACCTTTAGAAGTAAGGTTTTCAGATAGTAAAATAAATGAAGAAGCATTTAGTAAAGGTGTAATAGCATCTAGTAGTAAAATTGATGCAAGACAAAATATTACAGAATTAGTCTTAACTCAAAAGCTAACGAATACTACATTAACAAAAGTACTTAAATTTTATCCTGATGGACATTATGATATAAAAGTATCATCTACAAATAATGTAGACTTTTTCCTTACTCCAGGATTTAGACCAGATGTATTAGCTGATATGTATGCTGATCATGGTGCTATGCTTGTTTTAAATGATGGAACGCTAAATATCATTGAAGATGAAGATATGGATAAAAATGTAGAGTTTGTTGGTATCAATGTTGCTTCTGCTTTTGATAGATACTATGCAACTGTTTTATATAACTATGATACAAGCATGGCAATTAGTGTTATGAAAGATTCAGATGATTCTCCTCAAATGTTTATTCATGCTAAAGATAGTATTTCTCTTAGTGGTTATGCTGGACCAAAAACATATAAAACATTATATGCTTTAGATGAAAGACTAACGTCTGTAATTGAATATGGTTGGTTTACGTTTATTGCAAAACCTATGTTTACACTTTTACAATTTATTCATGATTATGTTGGAAACTGGGGATGGACAATTGTTCTTGTTACAATTTTAATTAAATTAGTTTTATTCCCATTATCTCATAAGGGTATGGTATCTATGAATAGACTTAAAGAACTTTCTCCAAAAGTAAAAGCTATTCAAGAAAAATACAAAGATGATAAACAAAAAGCATCTATGCACATGATGGAACTGTACAAAAAAGAGGGTGCAAATCCAATGGGTGGTTGTTTACCTATTATCCTTCAAATTCCAGTATTTTTTGCAATTTATAGAGTTTTATTAAATGCAATTGAGCTTAAAGGTGCTGAATGGATGTTATGGATTGATGATTTAGGTGTTATGGATCCATACTTTATTTTACCAATAGCAATGGGTGCAACAATGTATTTTCAACAAAAAATTACGCCAAATACAATGGCGGATCCTATGCAACAAAAAATATTCCAGTTATTACCTGTCGTATTTACATTCTTCTTTTTATGGTTCCCTGCGGGACTTACATTATACTGGTTTGTGAATAACTTATTTACAATAGGTCAACAGTACTATGTAAATACAATTTTCAAAAATGCTAGAGAAGCTAGACATGAAAAACATTTAGAAGAGAAGAGTACCAAAAAGAAAAAATAAAAGGAACAAAGATGGTAAAAGTATCTAGTAATGAAGTTATAACTTTTGAAGCTAAAACTTTAGAAGAGGTTTATGAAAAAGCTTCTGAGTCCTTAAACTGTTCTATTACTGACTTGGAGATTGTTGTAGAACAATTTCCAAGTAAAGGTTTTTTGGGTTTTTTTTCAAAGAACGCAATAATCACTGTAAAAGTAAAATATACTCATTCTGAAAGTAACTCTAATCACCTCCAAAACTCTGATCATGCTAATATTGAAGTTGAGACATTAGCTTCAAGACTAAATGCTCTTAATGAAGAAGATAATAAAAATAAAGAAACTACTATTCCTACAATGGTAAAACAAGTTCAAAAAGAAAAATTGTTTGATGACTTTTATACTTCAAAAGAGGAAGAGTTTCACTCTGCACCAATTATAAAATCTTCAAATAAAATCTTAATAGATGAAATCACTGAAGAAGTAAATAATTTATTTTCAAAGTTATGTTATGAGATAGATGAGATAAAAGTTGAAATTATTGATGACGAAAAAACTGTATATATTGAATTCTCTGGAGCAGATAGTGCTCTTTTAATAGGGAAAGAAGGTTATCGATATAAAGCCTTATCTTATATATTGTTTAATTGGATCAACGAAAAGTATGATATGATGTTGCGTCTTGAGGTTGCTCAGTTTTTATCAAATCAAGAAGCAGCAATATTTGCATATCTTGACCCTGTGATAGAAACAATAAAAACAGAGGGATATTGTAAAACAAAAATACTAGATGGTATTCTAGTACATATTGCACTTACAAAATTAAGAGATGAATTTCCTGATAAGTATGTTGCAGTTAAAACTACACAAAGAGGCGAAAAATATATTTTAGTTAATGAATATAGAAATTAAATAATGTACACAGAAGATACAATAGTTGCAATAGCAACAGCAAATGGAATAGGATCAATCTCAATAGTCCGATTGAGTGGTGTGGATGCTTTAAAAATAGCTACAAAACTATCTAATGGTGTTACCTTAAAGCCAAGAATAGCTACCTTATCAAAAATATATGACACAAAAAATGAATTAATAGATGAAGCTTTATTGATTTATTTTAAAAATCCGCACTCTTTTACTGGTGAAGATATAGTTGAATTTCAATGCCATGGTGGTATAGCCATTACTAATCTCGTACTTTCAAGTTGCATAGAAGCAGGAGCTCGTACTGCAAATCCAGGTGAATTCTCAAAAAGAGCATTTTTAAATGGAAAAATTGATCTATCTCAAGCGCAAGCTATTAGTAAAATGATAGAAGCACGTAGTGAAGATGCAGTTAAACTATTAGCTCGTCAATTAAAAGGTGAATTAAAAGATTTTGTAGATGATATTAGAAAAGATTTACTATTTATGTTGGCATACACTGAAGTAAATATTGATTATGCAGAAGAAGACTTACCTAATGATATATTTGAACAAATAAAAATGAAATTAGATGCAATTACAGTAAAACTTGAAAACACTTTAGATGCAAGTAAAAGAAGAGAAGGGTTAATAGACGGTTTTAAAGTAGCTATTGTTGGTAAACCTAATGTTGGAAAATCTAGTTTATTAAATAAATTACTAAATTTTGAGAGAGCAATTGTAAGTACAATCGCAGGAACTACACGTGATACTATTGAAGAGAGTGTAAAAATCGGTTCTCATATTATTAAAATTGTAGATACTGCTGGTATTAGAGATGCAAGTGATGAGATAGAAAAAATTGGAATTGAAAAATCAATTGAAGCTATTGAAGAAGCTGATATTATAATTGCATTATTTGATGGAAGCAGAGAATTTGATTGTGAAGATCAGAAAATTGTATCACTATTAGAAGATACTTCAAAAGAAAAAATTAAAGTTATTAACAAATCTGATTTAGAGCAAAAAATTGATCTTGATAAGCTTGGTAGTGATTTAGTATTTTTAAATGCAAAGGACAATATTAATAAACTTATTAATAAAGTTGAACTAATACTCAATCAAAATACAAGTGGTGATGATGTAACTTTAATATCCAAACAACAAGTAAATGAAGTAGAATCAACATTGAAAAATATCAAAGAAGCTTTTTTACCTTTAGAAACTGGTGAATTAGAATTTTTTGCTCATCATATCAATGTATCGTTAGAACATATGTCAAATATCACAAGACCATATGAACATACACAAATGCTAGATGTAATGTTCGGTGAGTTTTGTTTAGGAAAATAGATGTTTAGAAAAGCTCAAGTATTAGAGTTTGTTGAAGAGGAAAAAGAATGTTCTTACTTTGATGATAAGATTTGTGACATACGTTATAAATATATGGAAAACTGCACAGCTGAAGAACAAATAAAAATGTTGGAACGTGGTTGGCGAAGATTTGGTAATATGCACTTTGTACCAGAGTGTAAAGAGTGTAACGAATG
>Ga0193963_1001616_pt1 | contig 11074 bp, 10 predicted proteins | sample FB_6_MG_FD_140359 | JGI IMG/M metagenome (GOLD analysis project Ga0193963, IMG submission 140359) | Microbial mat bacterial communities from the Broadkill River, Lewes, Delaware, United States - FB_6_MG | ecosystem: Environmental > Aquatic > Freshwater > River > Microbial mats | place: USA...
AAGACTTTGGGATTTTTATGAATTTGGTATCAATGATGATGAGATGTTTGGTATCTCTGTTTCACACAATCGTGGTACAAAAAAACTTTTTGAATGGCTGTATGAGCAACTTCCTCCGAGTAAAGAAGAGTTAGCAGAAGAACAAGCTAAAACTATTTCAGACAAAGAGATGGATTTGTTAGTGGACCCTATTGAAGTAGCTGAAGAACCAGAAGAGGTTGATCCAAATCATATTAAAGTGGCTATTATTGGAAAACCAAATGTTGGTAAAAGTTCTATTTTAAATGCTTTAATTGGTGAAGAGCGTTCAGTAGTAAGTCCGATTGCTGGAACAACAATTGATCCTGTTGATGAAACTTATGAAGTGGGAGATAAAAAAATCACTTTTATTGATACTGCTGGATTAAGAAGAAGAGGAAAAATTCAAGGGATTGAAAAATTTGCACTAATGAGAACAGAAGATATGTTAGCACAGGCTAATATAGCTTTAGTAGTACTTGATGCAAGTGCCCCTATAAGTGATCAAGATGAGAAAATTTCTGGACTTGTTGATCAGTTTGGATTAGGTGTTATTATTATTCTTAATAAATGGGATGAAAATATGGATACTTTTGAAAAAATTTCAGAAGAGATTCGAGGGAGATTTAAGTTTTTATATTATGCTACAATAGTTGCAGTATCAGCAAAAACTGGTAGAAATGTAAAAAAACTTGAAGAAAAGCTATTGTCAATTTATGACAATTATCATAGACGAATACCAACATCAGATTTAAATAAAACTATTGAGATGGCGATTAGAAGACACTCTTTACCAAGTCCAAATGGAAATAGATTAAGAATCTATTTTGCAACGCAATTTGATGCCAATCCACCTACTATTGCTGTCATTATGAATAAACCAAAAATGTTGCATTTTTCATATAAGAGATATTTAATTAATTTTATAAGAGATAATCATAACTTTGAAGGAGTTCCAGTTAGAGTTGTGGCAAGAGGAAGAGGGGAAAGAAGTGCTGAGCAGGAACAATTTGAAGCTACATATCAAGAGTTTCATTTGCCTACAGATTTTATACTTTCTAAGTTTGAAGAGGAAGAGGGTGATTTTGAATATAACGGAGATTATTAATCTCTGTTTATATGATAAGTTTTTATCACGAGCATAAAAAAAGGGTGGAGGTTTAACTCCACCCTTTTTTATATCATTTTATTATGATATAAAACTATTTCCCAGCTTTTACAGATTCTTTAAGTTTCGCACCAACTTTAAATTTTGCTACAGTAGATTCAGCAATTTGAATTTTTGCACCTGTTGATGGATTGATACCTTCTCTAGCAGCTCTTTTTGAAGTACTAAATGTACCAAACCCAATGAATGCAACACTATCACCAGCAGCTAATGCTTCAGTAATTGTTTCAAGTGTAGCTTCTATCGCAGCACCCGCATCTTTTTTAGTTAAACCAGCTTTATCTGCAACAGCAGCAATTAAATCACTTTTATTCATATTGTTATCTCCTATATTTTTGTTCTTTGGTAAATAATATCAAAAGAAACTTTAATTCATATTTAAAGTTCTCTAATTTAGCTTAAAAATTGTAAATTATGTTAAAATAGCTTATGTTTACCTATAAATCAGCACTTTCAGCACTTTATTTTTCAATTTTTCTATATTTTGAATATCTAGGATTAAGAATAGAATTTTTAAATACTAGTTTTGCTTTATTAGCAATTTTTTCTTTGTATGTACTTACAAGAAAAGAGTTATTTGCAGTTGGGTTCATTGTATCTATACTTTGGTTTTGGTGGATAGGTTATAGTTTTATTTATTATGATTTAATATATTTTGTACCTATAGTTTTGATTGCTATTGGTTTTGTGTATGGAGTTTTATTTTATAGTATAGGACTTTTTAACAATATACTCTATAAAATAGGGTTTATTTTTGCAATAAGTTTTATTGAACCTTTTGGTTTCAATTGGTTTAAATTTGAGCTCCCTTTTATCTATAGTTATTTAGGAACTTCAAAAAGTGAATTTTTTCTTATATTGCTTAGTTTAGGGTTATTTTCATATTATAGAAAGATCTATAAGAAAAGAAGTATATTGCTTCTCTTTAGTATACTTCTTAGTTTATATTTTTATAATAAATTTAATATAAAAACAATACAAGAACCCTCTTTAAAAATAGTGAAGTATTCAACCCAAATAGAACAAAATAAAAAATGGAATGTTAGGTATAAAGAGGAGATTTTAGAAGATAATTTTGATGCAATTGAAAATGCTGTAAATAAAAACTTTGATGTAATCGTTTTCCCTGAAACTGCTTTTCCTCTTGTTTTAAATAAAAATGAAATTATGGATGAAAGACTTAGACTACTATCTTATAAAATTTCCGTTGTTACTGGTTCTTTGTATTTAAAAGATGGATTATATTATAACAGTACATATTTTTATCAAAATGGAGATCGTCAAGTTGCTCATAAAGTTGTTTTAGTACCTTTTGGTGAAGCAGTTCCTATGCCTGAAAAAATAAGAAATTTTATAAACGACTTTTTTTATAATGGCGCTAAAGATTATGAAACTGCGAAGAAACCAACAAGTTTTATGATTAAAAATACAAAATTTAGAAATGCTATATGTTATGAAATAACCACTGATGAAATTTATGAAAACCTTGATACTCCTTATGTGATAGCAATTTCAAATAATGCTTGGTTTACTCCATCGATACAACCAACCTTACAAAAACTTTTGATGCAATACTATAAAAATAGGTATAATTTGTATTATATTGATGTTACAAATAGATAGAATTATAGAAACATAAGGTTAAAGTATAGTATACTTAGAGATGTTCTATACTATAAAGGAGCTTCTATGAATATTGAGCTAATTAAAACATTAAAAGTATTATATGTAGAAGATGAAATTGCATTAAGAGATATTACAAGTAGTTCAATTGAATCAATAATTACGAAACTGGTTGTGGCAGATAATGGTAAAGAGGGATTGGAAAAATTTAAGAATGAAGAGTTTGACCTAGTTATCACAGATTTATCTATGCCTGTAATGGATGGATTAACAATGATAAAAGAGATACGAAAAATTAACACTACAATTCCTATTGTAGTAACAACAGCTTTTGGAAGTCAAAATGAAGAGGTTGAGACTTTAAGAGATATAGGTATGAATGCTTATGTTATGAAACCTGTAGATGTAATGAAACTTTTAGAAACAATAGATGAGTCTATTTCCCAATAAAATAGGTATATAAACTCATAATAAAAATTATTGCAAAGATGGTGATAAATACATCTTTTGTTTTTACTGTTGGATTTAAGATGCCACAATATGGGCATCGTCTTGTTTTTGTTTCTACTTCACTTTTACAGTTTCTACAAGGTTCTAATTTTTTTTCTACCATTTTTAAACTTTAAGTATAAATTTCATCTAATAAACTATCTACAAACTGATCGGGACTAAACTCTATCAAGTCATCTTGCTTTTCACCAATACCAATGTAGAAAATAGGTAGTTCTAGTTGATTTGATATTGAAAATAGTGCACCACCTTTTGCTGTTCCATCTAGTTTTGTCACAATTATTCCATCGATATCTATCATCTCATTAAATGCTTTAGCTTGAGCAATAGCTGTATTTCCTTGTGTTCCATCTAAAATCATAATTTTTTGATGAGGTGCACCCTCTTTAGCTTTATTACAAACTTTTACAATTTTTTTCAATTCGTTGGCTAGATTTTTTTGCGTTTGTAATCTTCCTGCTGTATCAATGATGGCATGGTCAATATTTTTAGATACGGCTGAACTAATTGTATCATAAGCAACAGCACTTGGATCGTGGCCATGTTTTGTTTTGATAATTGGCACATCTAATTTATCTGCCCATGTAGAAAGTTGCTCAATTGCAGCAGCTCTAAACGTATCTCCTGCACCTAAAAGAACACTTTTTCCAGCATTTTTATACATATTTGCTAATTTTGCAATAGTTGTTGTTTTACCAGCACCATTTACCCCAATAATAAGTTCTATATATGGTGATGGCAAGGTTGTTTTATCAATAATAGGAGCATGTTCAAAAAGCATTACAAGACGATGTCTTAACTGTGCTCTAGTAATTAATTCAGGAAGACCGTCCATCGCTTTTTCAATAATCTCATATTCCATATCTGCTTCGATTAAAATTTCTTCAATTACATCAAACTCGATTTTTTCTTTTTTGACAGGAATAATAGTCTTTAAGTTTCCAACAGTTTTTTCTAATGCACGAGAGAAAAAGCCCTTTTTATCAATTTGTTCTTCTTGTCTTTCTTCTATTTGTGATTGAGTATTTTCTTCTTTTGAAGAATTGTCATTTTTTTTCTTAAATAAATTAAACATTATTTCATCTTTATTGTTGTACTTATATCATGAAAAAGCATCTCTTCTGGCTTCATACCGATATAGTATTGTACATATTTCCCTTGCTTATTAAATAATACCATGAACGGGATAGAACCTGAAGGATTCAGTTCACTTACTGCACCAAACAATCTTTTTGCTATCTCACCCGAAACAATTGGATATGTTACATTAAACTCTTTTTTAAACTCTGCTAAATGCTCTGCTGAATTTAATCCTCCACCTCTTGGACCTACATCAATCGCTAAAACTTCAAAATCTTTTTTTAATTTACTTCTAATTGTATTCAAGTGAGGAATTTCTGCTTTACATGGAGGACACCATGTCCCAAAAAAGTTAAGTAAAATTACCTTATCTTCTAATCCTTGAAATTCCCAACCCTCTTTTTTCATAATAATAGATATCTCTTTTCCTGATGTTGTTTTAAGATTGAATTTTGGTGTTGTTTCTTTTTCAGATTCAACTACGACATTTTCTTCTATTTGCTCTTTTTCTCCACATCCTGTGATAAGCAATAGTGCTAAAAAACTCAATATCGTAATTTTTTTAATCTTCATTTTTAGTTCCTTCTGATAAAATATATATGGATTTTATCCTAAAAAGGCTTAGATATGTCACTGATAAATAAAGCTAGTTTTAGAAAGTTAGCTTTAAAAAGATTACAATTTTTTAGTAATGTTGGAAAGATTAAAAAAAATAAAAATATATGTTTAAAAATAAAAAAAATTATTGATTTTCACAGATCTAAAAAAATATTGCTTTATATCCCTTTGAGTTTAGAAGTGGATGTACTGCCTATTATTACAGAATTAAGAAAAAGAAAAAATATTGAGGTGTATGTGCCTTTTATGAAAGGTGATTCATTTGTTCCTGTTTTATTTCGATTCCCACTACATGTAAAAAAGTTTGGTATTAAAGAACCAAATTTTTCAACATTTAGAAATAATGAAATTGATTTAGACATGGTAATTGTACCAATAGTAGGAATCGATGAAACTTATCGAAGAATAGGTTTTGGAGCAGGTATGTATGACCGTTTTTTTGAAAGACTAAAAAACAAACCCACCACTATTTTTACACAATTAAAACTTTGTAAAGCAAAAGGCATTGTAACCTGCGATCATGATATAGAGCCAGATTATATAATTACAGCGTAAAGGTTTATAAAATGGAAATAGAAATAATAATAATTGTTTCTGTAATATCATTGATTGTATCTATTATAAGTGTTGTTGTAACCAACAAACTTAATAGTGCAAAATTTGACATTTATACAGAAAAGGCTATTGCTACATCAAAAGTTATAGAACATGAAGCTCAAGGACTTTTGAAAGATGCTAAAAATAAAGCTAGAAGAGATTATGAGAAAGAGTTTAAAAAATTAAAAAAAGATTTAGAGGCCAAGCAACAAGAACTTGAACTATTTATTGATGAACAATTAATAAAAAATAAAAAAGATACTCAAATAATTTCAAACTCTAAAAGTGAAGTACAAGCTTTACAATTAGGATTAGAAGCCCAAAAAAAAACATATGAATCTAAAATTAAAAAAGTTGAAAAAATATTAGAGAATGCAAGTGGATTAACAAAATCAGAAGCAACTGCATTTATGTTAGAGCAAGTAAAAGAGGATAGTCGAGCAGAAATAGCTTCTTTATTTAGAAAAGAATACAAGCTTGCAAAAGAAGAATCTACAAAAGAGATTAACAACATCTTGTCGACAGCTGTGAGTCGATATGCAGGTGAATTTGCAGCTGAAAGGCTTATCAATCATATTCCACTTCCAGATGATGAAGCAAAAGGAAAAATCATTGGTAAAGAGGGACGAAATATCAAAGCTTTAGAGTTTTGTTTGGGTGTTGATATTATTATAGGAGATATTCCAAATACCATAACTGTAAGTAGTTTTAATCTTTATAGACGAGCAATTTCTACAAGAACAATAGAATTACTTTTAAAAGATGGGCGAATACATCCTGCAAAAATAGAAGAGGTTCACAATACTGTTAAAAATGAGTTTGATAAAAATATTGACAAAGAGGGTGAGGAAACAATAGCTGCCCTTGGAATCAAAAATATGCATAAAGAACTTGTTTATTTAATAGGAAGATTACGATACCGTGCAAGTTATGGACAAAATGCTTTAGCACATACCTTGGAAGTTGCAAATCTTGCAGGTTTAATAGCTGCTCAGCTTGGTGGAGATACTGTTTTAGCACGAAGAGCAGGGCTTTTACATGATATTGGAAAAGCTTTAACACATGATGTTCCTGGAAGTCATGTTGATATTGGTGCTGATTTATGTAAAAAATTAGGAGAACCAGAAGAGGTTATTAATTCAATCTATGCGCATCATGGACATGAAGAAGCTTCTAGTATCGAATCAGCTGCTGTTTGTGCTGCAGATGCATTAAGTGCAGCACGACCAGGGGCTAGAAGAGAAGTTCTTGAAAGTTTTTTAAATAGAGTTGAAGAGATTGAATCTATTGCCACAAGTAAAGAAGGTGTAATAAATACTTATGCTATAAATGCAGGAAGAGAACTTAGAGTGATTGTTAATGCAAAACTTGTAAATGACGATGAATCGATTTTAATGGAAAATGAGATAGCAAAAGAGATTGAAGATAAAGTAAAGTATCCAGGAGAAATAAAAGTAAGTGTAATTAGAGAATTGCGTTCAATTGGATATGCTAGATAAAAATGCTGAAATAAAAAAGGAAAGTTTTATTATTTTCCTTTTTCATATTTTAAAGAGTAAAATTATTTTTTAATAGTCATTAAATAGTTAATAACAGTATCGATAAATGCATCATGTTTTCTCTCTTTTAGATAAGCGATATAAAGTTTTCTATGCATTTTAATTTCAGGGAGTCTTGACTCAAATAAAATTCCGTGTTTAACATATTCTTTAATAGCATGAGTAGATACAATAGAAACAGTAGGAACATCATCTTTTGAACTATGTAAAATTGTTTGCATAATTGCTGTAGGTGATGAAGCTTCACTCACCATATTAAATGTTTCACAGTCTTGCATATTTGATTGTTCAAGTGCATCTTTAAAGAGTCTTCTTGTATGACTATTAGGATTTCTGCAAACCCATTTATAAGATTGTAAATCTTCATTTTTTACTCTTTTTGGAAGTTTTTGATTTGAAAAAATTACGATTTCATCTTCGAGCCATTCTCTATATATAATGCCATCTTCAAATACAGGTGACTCAATAAGTGCCATATCTATTTTTTTGTCTTGTAAAGCTTCTATTGATTTATCACTTGAATCTAAAGTTACACTCACATCATTATTTATTTTTGCTTTTATATCATTAAGAAATGTAGGTAAAATATAATTTCCTATAGCATGAGAAGCTCCAAAAACAAAAGTAATATCCTTGTTAATAATTTTTAATAATTCTTTTTCTCCATTTAAAACTACTTTTTCAATTTTCTGAGCAATTGTAAATAACTTTTCTCCCTCTTTTGTTAAACTAATACCATTTTTTTTTCTATCAACAATCGTTGCATCAAGATAAGTTTCTAAAAATCGCATTTGCTGAGTAACGGCTGGTTGTGAAATTCCTAGTTTTGCTGATGCTTTAGAAAAAGATTTTTCTTTGACAACAGTTAGAAATGTATTTAGTTTTGTAAAATCTGATAACATAATCTACCTCTTTAAGTTTTTATAATAAGAATAATAACATATATTAATATAAATAATGATTAGTTATTAGAAAAAGTAATGAATAAATTAGCCAAAAATTCTTTATATTGTTCCTTTATTAATTAAATGGTATAATAAAATATATTAGATGAAAGAAGTATTATGTTATCTACTTTAAACGAATCACAACAAAAAGCTGCACAGCACATCGATGGTCCTATGCTTATACTTGCGGGAGCAGGAAGTGGGAAAACAAAAACAATCACAACGAGACTTGCTTATCTTATCTCCATTGGTATAGATCCATCTTCAATTTTGACGCTTACTTTTACAAATAAAGCTGCAACAGAGATGAGAGAAAGAGCTTTTTCAATGATAGATAAAAATACCTATCCACCATTACTTTGTACTTTTCATAAGTTTGGATTACTTTTTTTAAAGTTTCATATCTCTCAATTAGGTCGAAAAAACAATTTTGTTATTATTGATAGCGATGATAAAAAGCGTATTTTAAAGTCAATTGATAAAGAGACTACAACAGCAGTGTTATCATCAGAAATTTCAAAATTTAAAAATTCAGTAGTTTCTATTGATGAAGCAAAAGCATCTGCACAAGATAAACTTTATATGCAGATTGCAGATGTATATGAAAAATATGAAAACTATTTAGAACAAAACAATTTGGTGGATTTTGATGATTTAATTTTGTTAACATATAAAATTTTGTCTACAAATAAAGAATTAGCGAAAGAAACAAGCGAAAAATACAGGTATATTATGGTTGATGAGTATCAAGATACTAATGAATTACAATATATGCTATTAAAAAAACTTTGTGATCAACATAACAATTTATGTGTTGTAGGAGATGATGATCAGTCTATTTACGGTTGGAGAGGTGCTACAATAAAAAATATTCTTACTTTTGGTGAGACATTTGAAAATACACTTATTATTAAGCTGGAAGAGAACTATAGATCTACAAATAAGATACTTTTTCATGCCAATGCATTAATTGAACATAATCGTGATAGATTGGGGAAAAAGCTTGTTGGAACTCGAGGTGAGGGAAACTCTATACGGGTATATGAATCGCAAGATGAAAATGAAGAAACAAGAAAGATAACAGAAGATATCAAAAAACTTATATCTAATGGTGAATCAGCAAAAGATATAGCTATTTTATATCGAGTTAATGCCTTAAGTCGTGCTTTAGAAGAGGGTCTAAATCGTGCAAATATTCATTATAAACTTGTTGGTGGACTAAAATTTTATGAACGAGCTGAAATTAAAGATTTGATTGCTTATTTTAGGGTCATTACAAATGCCAATGACAACTTTTCTATAAAAAGAATTATCAATAAACCAAAAAGAGGTATTGGGAAGATGACTATTGATAAGTTAGAACTCGAATCTCATAAAAAATCAAAATCTATGTTTAGTATTATAAAAGAGTATACACCAGATGAACTAACTGTATTGGTTGGTAAAAAAAATTCTCGTACTTTAAAAGTATTTATGGCATCAGTAGAAGACTTACAAGATGTGCTAGAAGATACAAAAATGAGATTTATTGATCTTTTTGAAGATACATTTGATTTCAAATCTACCTATGCTAAAGTTATAGATGCAGAAGATAGATTAGCAAATATTGATGAATTTTATGGATATTTACGGGATTTTTTTATTAAGAATATTGATTTAAATTTGGAAGACTTCTTAAATGAAATATCTTTAGAAAGTGCAGCAGATGCTATAAGTGATGAGTATATCTCTTTGATGAGTATCCATGCAAGTAAGGGATTAGAATTCAAACATCTTTTTATTGTAGGGATGGAAGAGGGCTTTTTCCCATTAGTTGGAGATGGCAGTAATATAGAAGAGGAAAGACGATTAGGATATGTAGCTATCACACGAGCTTGTGATGAATTGACTATGAGTTTTGTTCATAGTAGATTTTATAAAGGTCGAAGAACACAATTAGTAAAAAGTCGTTTTTTAACAGAATCTGATTTGATTAAAGGAAGTTTAACAATTGAGAAAAACTCTGCATTTAAAAAAGATGATTTAGTGAAACATAAAATCTTTGGTATGGGACGAATTTTGAGTGTTCAAAAAGCAGGTAAAGATTTAAAATTGAACATCAATTTTGGTGGGATGAAAAGAGATATTTTATCTTCTTTTGTTGAAAAAATATAAGGGATAAAATTGAATAGGTTATTTGTAGTTAAAAAACCAGTTTTTATAAGTAGTAATTTTTATTTAAATAGAATCAAGAGAAAATACAAAAATAAAAAAGCAGGTTTTAGTGGAACACTTGATCCCTTTGCTTGTGGTAGTTTAATTGTAGCTTTTGGTCAATACTCTAAACTTTTTCGTTTTTTGAAAAAGACTCCAAAATCTTATAAAGCTACAATTTTTTTAGGAGCTCGAAGTGAATCTTTAGATATTGAAAATGTTTATAGTATAGAAAAATCTCCTGTATTAGAAGAAACTTTTATAAAAGAACAATTAACAAGCTTACTGGGAACATTAGAATATTTACCACCTAAGTATAGTGCTAAAAAAATTAATGGTCAAAGAGCTTATAATCTTGCTAGAGAAGGGATTGATTTTGAAATGAAAAAAATCATATCGGAAGTCTTAAATGTAAAGTTTATAAATTACTCTCATCCTTTTCTAACTTTCGAGTTAACAGTAAGTGAAGGAAGTTATATAAGAAGTATGGCTCAAATATTATTAAAAAGACTCAAAAGTGTCGGTACACTTTCTTATTTGGAACGATTACATGAGGGTGAATTTTTTTATGACAATGAAAAGTCACTCAACCCTTTAAAATATTTAGATCTTGAAGAAAATACTTACTCAGGTACAAAAGAATGGTTTGATATGGGAAAAAAATTAAATATAGAATATTTTGAGAATAAAACTGATGGTGAATACTTAATTGTTTTTGATACCTTCTTTTCTGTTATCGAAATAAAAGATAATGAGCCAAA
>Ga0193963_1001618_pt1 | contig 11068 bp, 9 predicted proteins | sample FB_6_MG_FD_140359 | JGI IMG/M metagenome (GOLD analysis project Ga0193963, IMG submission 140359) | Microbial mat bacterial communities from the Broadkill River, Lewes, Delaware, United States - FB_6_MG | ecosystem: Environmental > Aquatic > Freshwater > River > Microbial mats | place: USA...
ACAAGCATCTGGCTGGTGTCCTGTTTTCTTAGGATATCATTACCAAAAATACTGTACCTGCCGTCATCAAGCAGATTAATATCATGCTGACCTAACCATGGCCCTGTTTTCAACCATTTGATTTTTCCGGTTGGCGGATCAAACAGCAGGACAGTTGATAAATGGCGGATACTCAGCGCAACCTCCTCGGTTTTACTCCCGTTAAGACCTTTAAATATGGGCTGGGCATCGTTTAAGTGGATTCGATCCGTCTCGAATCTGCCGACACCGTATATCAAACCGCGATATCCGTTTTTCAGCAATATGTCTGTGACAGAGTATTCGTTTATGATTTTTCCGGCCAGTGAAATAATGGCAAATCCGTCATCTCTTATGGGTAAGACCGTTTCAGAGACCTGGGGCTTCATGACAATGGGAGCCACCAGGTTGCCGTCTGCATTCAGTTCAATTGAGTGGTGAAAGTGGCGGTCATTCACCCATATCAGTTCACTGCAGGCATTAATTCTTACCATGGGACCTTCACCGCTGGTAAAAATCAAGCCGCCGTCCTTTAAGAGGAGCGGGTGCTGGGCCCGGTATTCATTGACTGAATTGGCACCCGTTTGTTCCACTTTTGATGTCTTAAAGATTTCATCCAGCGGGGGCACCCAGGTGTGTACAACTTTTTTATCAGCAATGGAAAATAATTCGACGATCACCTGACCGTCTTTTTTGCTGTACCTTGGCATTAACATATATCCGGGGTCCCGAAAGGCTGAATCCCTTAATTTAAAACCGGAAAAATCAAATTGCGTGGGACGTTCCTGGATATCCAGCAATATTTTTTCTTTTACGGTTTTGGCAGGACCGTCTTTAAACGTCAAAAAGTTGTGCAGATCCCAATAAATGACCTCAATTTGTTTCCAGGGAAATATGTTATAGTGCCCGGCAGCAAGGCCCCAGGTAAAAAATCCGACAGATAGTAAATACAGCAACGCAACAGCGCTGATAATTTTTCCCTTGTTAAGCATTTGATTATAAATGAGTCTGTTTGGAGGTTAATTTTAACTTACTTCTCATGACGCGGAAATATATCACAAGGTTTTAAGGGTTCGCAAGGTGAATGTTCTTACCAGGCTGGGCTAAGGACGAGGCCCTAAAATAGAAAATAAAAACAGCGAAGCCATTTTTTGCCAGATCCTGCTCAAGCCGTTTCATGTTGACAATTTATTTGGAACAATTAAAATGCACAAAATACAATAATCTATCGGTGTAGTCGCTGTTAACTGGGTGTCATTCACGAATGCTGTTTAATTCATATCTGTTTATTTTTATTTTTTTACCCGTCACCCTTGCCCTGGTTGGCGCGGGCCGGTATTGGTATGGCAGCCGGGGCGGGTTGATCTGTATTGTTGCAGCTTCTCTTGTTTTTTACGGATACTGGAGCCCTTTCTTCCTGATGCTGCTCGCAGGTTCCATCTTAGTCAACCACCAAATCGGACTTCGGATCATAAAGAGGCCGGGAAAGCAGCGGCGGATATGGCTGTGGGTTGGAATTTCCTTGAACATTAGTGTGCTCGGGTATTTTAAATACTGGAATTTTTTTTTAGGGTCTCTTGCCCAGGTGTTTCCCTTTGATCCAAACATTCATCCCCTTATTCTGCCCTTGGGTATTTCCTTTTACACCTTTCAGCAAACTGCATTCTTATTGGATGTTTATCATAAAAAAATCGAGCGTAGCTCCTTTATAGAATATATGGCCTTTGTCTCTTTTTTCCCCCAACTTATTGCCGGCCCCATTGTACGCTACAATACAGTTCACCAACAGTTCACCTCTCCCAAATGGCTGAGATGGAACAATAGATTTTTCGCCATAGGCCTGTGCCTTTTCTCATTGGGATTGTTTAAGAAAACAGTTCTGGCAGACCAACTGGCAGTATTTGTCGGACCGGTTTTTGATGCCGGTGCCCGTGGGGATGTTGTTTCTGCAATAGAGGCATGGACTGCTACCTTGGCCTATACATTTCAATTGTATTTTGATTTTTCAGGATATGCCGACATGGCCCTTGGTCTGGGTGCCATGATTGGCATCCGGTTGCCGGATAATTTCAACTCTCCTTATAAGGCCCATAACTTCATTAGCTTCTGGCAGCGATGGCATATCAGTCTGTCCCATTTTTTCCGGGATTACTTATATATTCCCTTAGGTGGCAACCGGTGTTCTTTTCCCCGGCATCTTAACAATTTAATGATCACCATGCTCCTTTGCGGATTGTGGCACGGGGCCGGGTGGCAGTTTATTTTCTGGGGCGGAATGCATGGGCTATTTTTGATGCTGGATCATTTGAGGTTATCCCGGTTTCCAAATTTAATAATACCCCGCCCATTGGGCGTTTTGGTGACATTCTTGATCATTGCGCTCCTATGGACTGCCTTTAGGTCACAGAACATGGCCACCGCCTTATATCTTTATAAGACCATGTTCTGTGTGAGTGGGTTTTTGACATCAGCACAATTATCTTTTCCACGCTTCGATATAGCATATTTCATAACCGCCGGACCCAGTTCAGCCCCATACTGGTTGGGCCTGTCCACCCTGATCGTGTGGGGGCTTCCCAATACTGCGGCATGGTGTCGCCTGCATACCGAAAATATAGAATCTTTTCCTGTTTATAAAGGGGTAATAAAAGCCATTATAGCAGGCATGCTGTTTTTTGTCTCTTTGAAGGTGCTGGCCGGCACCGGCAGCAGTGAATTTCTTTATTTTAATTTCTGAGGGGTCAAATGCAGATGAAAATTATCGTTGGATTTTTTGGGGGATTCTGCGGCGCGGCCCTGTTATGGGTTCTGGTTGTAGGACAATTGGGCAACGCAACACCCGACAGCCAGTGGGTGCGGCAATCCTATACTTATAAGCGAACTCTGGCTAAAAAAATTTCAGCGCCCAAGCTGGTTATTATTGGAGGATCTGCCGCACTTTTTTCTATAAATTCCATTGAACTACAGGAACGATATCACCAACCTGTTATCAATATAGGGGTTAATGCAGGACTGTCATTGCCTTATCTACTTGACCAAGCAAAAGCCGTCCTCACCCCTGGGGATGTCGCCCTGCTTCCCCTGGAATATCCCCTGTATAACTATAACTATACAATAAATCCGGTCATGGTTGATTTTTATCTTTCTGAACCGGGGCTACTGGTAAAACAAGCGTGGCAGCTTCAGTTAAAATTATTGTTCGCTGTTAGCCCTCAACGTGTTATCCAGGGCTATAAGGGGCTTCCCAGGGGGTTCACAGTTCAAGGTCTATACGGCCCCCACCATATGAATGCCCACGGAGACCAAACCCACTCTGAAGTCGCAAGACAGTCTGAGCATCAAAAAGCAATCGTTAATTCTTTAACTCCCCGGTACTACGGTAAAAATTTTTCAAAAAAAAATGAAGCCTGGAATCCTTTGACCTCTTTCCAGCGTTGGGCGGACAGCCGGCGTATCTGCGTGATCTTCATTCCGCCAAGTTTTCTTTTTCAAAAAGCATATATAGAGGACCCGGTAGAAAACCATTTTTATACGGTGCTGCCCGCCCTTGCACGTAAAAAGGGGTTAACATACCTTGGGCACCCCCTGGACTATATGTTTCCCCCCGATCACTACTTTGACACCCCATATCACCTGACTGCCGAAGCAAGGCAAATATATACAACCCTTATTATTGAACTGATAGGACCGTTCATTAATCAGGGATGCGAGGCAAAATAAATTCTTTGGAAATTATTCACTGGCGCGTTCAACGTATGCCCGGGTCCGGGTATCAATTTTAATTAACTGATCTTCATTCACAAAAGGAGGTACCTGGACTTTAAATCCGGTTTCAACCGTGGAAGGCTTGGTGTCGCCCGTGGCCGTATCTCCTTTGGCCCAGGGTTCTGTGGCCGTGACCCGCAGGATCACAAAGTTGGGAAGTGTGACGCCAATGGGGTTCTGGTTATGCAGCAGCACAGTGCACACAGTGTTTTCTTTGAGCAGGTCCACGTTTTCTCCGATCTGCTCTTTGGTCAGCATGATTTGGTCATAATTGGTGGAATTCATAAACCACCAGCCATCCCGGTCTGAATAGAGGTATTCCATATCCGTCTCTTCCAAGTCAGCCTTCTCAAATTTGTCACCGGAACGGTAGGTTCGTTCAAACTGGGAACCTGTGATCATATTCTTAAGTCTGCATTTATACAGGGATTGCCCCTTGCCCGGCTTTTTAAACTCAAAACCAACAATCACATGGGGATCACCGTCAATCTCTATTTTAAGCCCTTTTCTCAAATCACTGGCTAAGTACATCCAAATCTCCTTATAATTAAAAATAATAAAAGCGAATTTAATATAGCCCCGGTCAGCCCATGGCAGTTATTCAATATCTTTTCTTCCTGTGTAAAATTTTAACTCAGAGACTGCCAGCTGGTAATCCAGCGTTGCACGGGTTTCGTTTGCCTGGGCACGTAGTAACCGGTCCTGGGCATCCAAAAGGGACGGAATGGTCGACACCCCTGCTTTAAGCCGGTTTTTTTCAACATCATAATATTCGTTGGCCGCTATCAGGGCCTCTGCACTGCTTTTGATTCTCTGCTTGGCTTCGGTCATTGAATAAAGGGCATTGTAGATACCCGTGGCAATTTCGTTTTTGGCGTCTTCAATAAGGGCGGTTATTTTTTTTGCCTGTGTATTGTACTTTTCTTTTTCATACCAAGCTCTTCCGCCGTCAAATAGGTCCCAGGACGCAGTCACTCCTCCGGACCAGTAACGGTTTCTTTTATCCAGTCCTACCAACTGCTCATATTCATCGTCGCGATCGTAATACCCGACATCAAATTTTACCGTGGGCAAATATTTTCCCATGGCAATTTTGGCATCCTTATCCGCAATTTCAAGCTGATGAATAAGGCTTTTTATATCTGGACGATTTTCAAGGGCATATTGCAAACTGTCATCAAAGACAGGTTCATTTGCCAGCAACGGGTTCAATCGTCCGGAGAACTCAATGGCAGGATCCAGCCTCTGATTCATCAAGGAGAATAACTCCACCCGCTGCCTGTTTACATCATTTTTTGCAATTTTGTAAAGGTCCTGGGCATCGGCTAAATCCACCCGGGCCTGGAGTACATTCACCCAGGGCACCAATTCTCTTTCTAAAAAGGCCTCGGCTGATTTAACACTCTCGGTCAGTCGGCTGACCGATTCCTGGGTTGTGATCACATCCTGTTTGGCCTTCATCAGTTTGTAAAAAGTGGTTTCGATTCGGTAAGCCAGCTCCATCCCGGCGAGCTCCATTTCGGTTTTGGCCAGCTGTTCCGAGATACGGGCGCGCTGGTAGCTGTTCGTAATCCGTGAGCCGGAATAAAGAATTTGGGTCAGTCTAACGCTGAAAGAGTTGACATCTTTGTCGACATAGTCGGGGTCAGCATTTCCTTTGGAACTGATACTCCTGATGGGGGTCATCGAGTACGAGGAGGAGATAGATGGCAAAAAATCCGCCCTGGCTTGGTTGATGCCCTGGGCACTTATATCAACGTCAAATCGTGAAGCCTTAAGGGAGGGGTTCTTTTCCATCCCTGTCTTTAAGCATTGCTCCAGGGTCATTTGCTGTTCTCCCGCCCAGGTCAAATCCGTGGCAGCCCCTAAAAAAAGAGTCAACATTAACCCTAACCCAATATAAAAACCAAACCGTTTCACGTTGCTACTTCGCCTCCAATTGTAATTTAATCATCTATCATTTATCATCCACGACGTCCAAGAATGGACATAAGTATCAGACATTTCCCTGGACCGCAAGTGTGTCCAGGATTCAAGAACCTCTTCCCATTGTCTTGAAGACAGCTGTATAATATTTTTTGTTTCATCGGCCACGGGGAAAATATTATCGCCACTGCATATTTCCTTGTGATGCAAAATCACCATGTCGAAAATGGATCGGATATAGAACAGGCGGGCTGCAACACGCAGGGGGAAATCTGATTTAACGGCCCAGATCCTGAATCTGTCAAGGGATTGCTGGGGCAAGGCTACCATCTGGGAGGTGTCGTCGGTGGTGCATACCCTGAAAATATGGGCAAGGTACCTGCGCAGGGTAACCGGCAGGGCATCAAACCATTGTAAAAAAGCGTCCAGGGGTGTAATCACAATATCCTCATATGCTTAGGGGGCTATTTATCCGTTGCTAAGCCCCCAGGATTTGAGTCAAATAACATTTTATATGAAAGAACTGAACTAACCGGTTAGTTTTTTTCATGATTTGTTGTGGCCTAACCTCGGTGAAAGACCAGGTCGGCCATGGCCGTTATTTAAAAAAGGAAAGCAGCGCGTGAAGGTTGGTCATGGGATGGGGCGGGCATCCCGGGATAAACAGATCCACCGGCAGGATTTTGTCCAGACCCTCGGTGATTTCCGGGCTTCCGGTGAACGGGCCGCCGCTGATGGTGCATGAGCCCACGGCAATGACCACCTTTGGAGCCGGTGTGGCCTCATAGGTTTGGAGCAGGGCGGTTTTCATGTTTCTGGATATGGGGCCCGTGACCACAATCCCGTCGGCATGACGGGGAGAGGCGACAAAGTTGATGCCAAATCTTGCCAGGTCAAAAAACGGTGTGGCCAGGACATTGAGGTCCGCCTCACAGGCATTGCAGCCGGCTGCTGACACCTGGCGCAGTTGCAAGGAGCGTCCAAACAGTTTTTTAAAATGTTGCTTGGCGTGCTCGGCCAATGCCGGAAGATCACCTGATGTTATCAGGTCTGCCCGCTCAGATGTGGCAATTTCATAGTCATTGGTAAACTGGATCAGTCCGTTGGAGGTATTTTCGCAGGTCCCACAAAATACGCACCGACCCATGTCGATTTTTTTAGTCTGTACATCTATGGCGTCCTGGGGGCAGTATGTGGCACAGGTTTCAAGGGTTGCCGTAGAAATATTATCCTGGATAACGGGTCTGCCTCGGTAGCGGGGAAATACCTTGACCTTTTCTTCGGGATACCGGTTGGTCCGGCAGCCTTGTTCAAATCTGTTTTTCAGTACATTGAGCATATGATGTTCTCCGCTTTTCTAAAGATCAAATCCGCAATAGGATAGATTGAAACTCTTGTTGTTCAAGGGAAAATCCGATATCCCTGTATCCCTGAGAGACATGGCCAGCCCGTTCCAGTTGTGAAAAGAGGGATCCTTGATCTTGTACCTTAGGATTTTTCCATTTTCATCGGTCAGGACCGCATGGGAAACTTCCCCCCGCCAGGCCTCGTTCAGGGCCACGGAAAAACTGGAAGCCGGCAAGTCGTTCATTGTGCTCTCGCTGACACACTGGGTTTCCACGGGGATGGCGGCCAGTGATTCAACCATCTGAAGGGACTGAAGGATTTCGTCATATCTAACCCGGGCCCTGGCATAGACGTCCCCTGTGGCCTTTTTATTTTCCGGTATGCCTATGTGCGGGTAGTGTTCCGTGGGAAAACACCGTCGCACGTCGTAGGCCAGGCCGCTGGCCCGGCCGGCAGGTCCCACCAGACCGAGATGATCGGCATCTTCATGGCTTACTGCCCCGCATCCCTCAAACCGGGCCCTGACAGTGACGGCGTTGAAGAGAAGTTCCAGTACATGTGTCACTTCGGGCCGAAGCTCTGCCAGGCGTTCGTTGAGTACTTTTCTGATATCTTCGGACAGGGGAAACCGTACCCCTCCGGGCCGGACCAACCCTTTGCCGAAACGGTTACCGCAAATCAAGAGGGAAAGGTTGAGAAAATCTCCTCTGATCCTGCCAAAATAGTTGGCCGGTGGCAAAAAGGCAACGTCACCGCTCAGCGCCCCGAGATCACCAATGTGGTTGGCCAGACGTTCTAACTCCAGGGCAATGGTCCGGATGACCCGGGCCCCCTGGTCCGGTTGAACCCCGGTCAGTGCCTCCAGGTTCTGGGCCATGCACAGGCTGTGTCCGATGGTGGTATCGCCTGCAATGTTTTCACCAATGATGGGAAGCCGCTTGGCCGGGACTATTGGAAGCTGTTGTTCAATGCCCCGGTGCTGGTATCCCAGTTGGATTTCTAAATGCAGGACCCGTTCCCCGATACAGTTGAACCTGAAATGCCCCGGCTCAATTACCCCGGCGTGGACCGGCCCCACAGCTACTTCGTGGATTTCTTCACCCGCCACCTGGTAATACGGATAATTTCCAGGGATGTCCTGGGAATAGTCATTGCCGAACACATCATCAGCCGCCCCTTGGGTATAGTTGGGATGGTATCGGACCATTTTCAGCCAGGGGTGGTTTTGGGGATGGATACCGTACTGCTCTGCCATTTCCCTTTCAAACAGATGAAAAGGTTCGCATTCCTTTGTGAATGACGGGTAGGGGGTCGGCACGTCACATTCGGCCACAAGAAGTTTGTCGGTCCGTAACACTGCCAATAGTTTTAAACGGTCTTTGTCCGGGTAAGCAAAATATTGGACAACTTTTCCTCCGTTGGTCACCATTCCCAAAGCCTGGCTTCGGAATTCATCAAAAGAAAGGTGGGGGATGTCGTCCCGACAGACTTTTTCGCCGTTTGAAATCTGTAAAAAAGCGTTGCTCATCTAAGTCCTCCGCCAATGGCAATTACTGCATCGGATATGGTTTGATTCAATGAATCCGGGATATAGAAACATAAAATCAGTGAGGTCAAAAGTAATAGATACTGAGGCCAGACCATACCGGCAGTTTCTTTGATTTTGATAACTGTGTCGCATTCATCAAAACTGATTTTCATGATTTGGTTGGCAAATCCTGCAAAAATAACACACAAGCTCAGGATAAAAACGGTGATGGCCACGTAGTGCCCAGCCTTGAACGCCGCGACAATAATGCAAAGTTCCCCGATAAAAATGCCAAAAGGAGGTAAACCGGCAATCCCGGTAAATCCCGCAAAAAAGGCCACAAAGGTCCGGGGCATAACCTTGATCAGGTTTCCAGTATTCTTGATCATCCGGTCCCCGTATCCCAGAAGAATGTTCCCCGAGCAAAGAAATAAAGAGGACTTGATCAGGCTGTGGTGGAGCATGCAGATCACCGCACCGTATACCCCCAGACCGCCCACGCCGGTTCCGAATGCAATAATGCCCATATTCTCAATACTGGAATAGGCCAGCATCCGTTTGTATTCGTTCTGTTTGAGGATAAAGGTGGCTGCGGCCAAAATGGATAACAGACCGAACACCATAAGAATTCCGCCTGAAAAGTCTTCGAGCCCTGCCGCCACCATAATTTTATTGGTTTTGAAAATTCCCAGAAAAGCGCAGTTGAGCAAAACTCCTGACAAGAGAGCAGATGCAGGACTTGGGGCTTCACTGTGGGCATCAGGCAGCCAGGTGTGCATGGGCGCAAGTCCCATTTTTGTACCGTATCCCACCAGGATAAAAACGAATCCGGCCTTAAGCCACATGGGATCCAGGGTCTTGGCCACCCCGGCCAGGGCGGAAAATGAGATCGGCGTGCCGGCATTTGCCTGGCCCATGGAGAAGGCCACCAGAACAGACCCCAAAAGGGCCATGGCAATTCCCACCGAACAGATGAGCACATATTTCCAGGTTGCCTCAAGGGAAGCGGCCGAGCGATGGGTATAAATCAAAGGAGCACTTGCCAGGGTGGTGGCCTCAATGGCGATCCACATGACCATGATATGGTCGGACAGGGTGACCATGGTCATGGTGGACAAGAATACCAGCATGGCACCGGTAAAAAGGCTCTCGGACTGAATCTGACTCTCTTTGAGGAAGCCCACGGTGTAAATGGAGATCAAAAAGAACAGCAGGGAGATCACCAGCAGGGAAAGCATGCCTTCGGGGGTCACTGCAAAATATTGATCGAAAATCGCCTGGGGCTGATTTCTCCACAGCATAAACGAAAGCGTTAAATGAGCCGCTCCGGTCAGGACCAGCAGGGATCGGCCAATAAGTTTGGGTAGGAACAATGCGACAAGACCGGCAATAAAAGGGGTCAGAAATACTATTTCAACCATACTCTAATCCTTTAACGTTCTGAGCAACGCCGTATCCACGTCGTCAAAGGTCTGTTTAATATTACGGAGGATCACGGCCATGATCATGACTCCGGCCAGAACGTCCAGTAAAATACCAAATTCAACAATATGGCGGGTACCAACGGATAGGCCCGACCCGACCAGGTAAATTCCGTTTTCCATCATGATGTAGCCGATAACCATGGCAATGGCGTTTCTTCGGGTCATGAGCAGAAACATTCCTGTTACCAAAAGGGCAATGGCCGTAGGCTCGAGCAGTTTAAACCCGCTTACTGAAACAATATCCAGGCGCCCGGAAATATAGGTTGCGCCGATAATCACCGCCAAACCGCACAAAATGGAGGCATGATACCCCACAATGGGTTCAACCACCCGCCGGATGGCCCCTTTTCGGATGGCCACAAAAATACTCAAAGGGATAACGATACCTCGAATGACCAGGGTGACCAGGGTAAACACCGTGCCGCCGGTACTCATGTCATGACCGATGAAAAAGGGAATAATGGAAACCACGACTCCCTGGAATCCCAGCAGTTTGATCAGTATCAGGACCCGATCGGTGCCGAATGAAAACAAAACCGACAGCAGCACAAAGGATAGAATTATATCAACTGGATTGAACATCATTTTACAAACTCCAAGGTGATGATGGTTGCAAAAAAGGCCAGGGCAAAGGATGTCAGCACAAACTGGGGCACCTTGTCCATTTTGTACCTGGCAGTTACCGACTCTGTTACGCCCACGGCAACATAGACGATCAAAAGGCCTGATATATACATCACTATCGGGAATCCGAAAATGGCGGATTCAAAGGGAAGGATCATCCTTGAAATAATGCTTGAATAGAATATGAGTTTGCAAAAAGAACCAAGTTCAATAAGCGCAAAATCCGGACCGCTGTGATCCAGGACCATGACTTCATGGATCATGGTCAGTTCAAGGTGGGTGGCCGGGTCATCCACCGGGACCCTGGAATTTTCAGTCAGAAGAATGATAAAAAATGAGATTACAATGAACAGCAGCGGTGCGCCTGCCGAACTCC
>Ga0193963_1001621_pt1 | contig 11057 bp, 7 predicted proteins | sample FB_6_MG_FD_140359 | JGI IMG/M metagenome (GOLD analysis project Ga0193963, IMG submission 140359) | Microbial mat bacterial communities from the Broadkill River, Lewes, Delaware, United States - FB_6_MG | ecosystem: Environmental > Aquatic > Freshwater > River > Microbial mats | place: USA...
AAAGGCAGTAAAAGATATGAAGAGGGTTGTCCTTTCTTCTTTTCAAAATGCAATTAGTGAAAACTATATTGAGAAATCAATTCAACCATTTAAATTAAATGTTGAAACAAATTTGAAGCCTTCAACTTTTGAAATAGTATTTGTTCAGAATGATAAACAGTATAGATATGGTTTCGATATTCAGAATGGATTAATAAGTTCAGAATGGTTATTTCATATTCCTAATAAAATTGAAACATCTTTATTTATTCGTGATGAAAATGGAATTAAAATTAATAAAGCTCAATTTAAAGAAGGTATTGGTTTAGAGGATAAAACAAGAGATAATGTTTTGTTTCTATCTGTATGTTCTCAATTTAATGGATTGATTTCTAATAGCATAATCGAGTGGTTTAAAAATATAAAATATATTTCAGGAATTGAAGATGCTAGCTATGTTGCCTATACTACTTCTAAAATGAAAGTAGATGATAAATTTAGAATGTGGGTAAATAAATTTATTTCGTTTCTAGAAATATCTAAATTATCTGTAGAAGAAGAACTGATTGAATTAGTGAATATTGATGAATTAGAAATCCCTGAAGAAAAGAAAGAATTAAAACAAGCTTTGAAGGCTATTAATACTTTGAATGAAAAACAAAAAACAATTCCAAAATTAAAATCATGGCATAAAGTTTACGATAGTACAAATATCATACATGATACTATTCAATTTGATTTCTTTCAAGAAGAATCTAAAGGAACTCAAAAATTGGTTTATCTTTTGGGACCTATATATGATACTCTTGTTAATGGGAAAATATTACTAATTGATGAATTAGATTCTAGAATCCATACTTTACTTAGCAAATATCTAATGCAATTATTTCATAAATTGAATATTCGTAATGCTCAATTTGCTTTTACTTTGCATGATACTAATGTTTTAAATTCTGAAACTTTTAGAAGAGATCAAATTTGGTTTACAGATAAAAATCAATTTGGTGCATCATCTTTATATTCTCTATATGATTATGGTAAGGTGAGAAATGATGCTAAATTTGAAAAGAACTATCTAAAAGGTGACTATGGAGCTATTCCTTATATTGAAGATATGAATGATTTAATTGTGTCACTTTATGGGGAATAATAGATTTAATAATAGAAATTCTAAAACTTTCTTAAGACAAAGAAAAAATTTATCAATAAAAAATCAGGGACAAGTAAAAAAAGAAATTCTTGTTTTTGGTTTCTCAAATATTGATAGATCACAAGGTCAGAAATTTGTTGATTGGGAAGAATTTAAATTACTATCAAAAGCTTTAGAACGTATTGCAGGATTATCGAGTATGACTTTAGAGCAAGCTGTAACTGAGCAAATAATTAAAATATATGGAAAAGGAATGCCACCAAAATCTGGTTTTACATTTCCTAAACATATTCCAGAAGATATAGAATGGGCTTCAATTAGAATTCAAGGACAGGAGAGAATAATTGGATTTATTGAAAAAGGTTACATTTTTCAAGTTGTGTTTATGGATAAAGAACATCAATTTTATCCAAGTAAGAAAAAACATACGTAATATTGGTGTTTCAATAAAGTTCTATTTAATAATGTTGTTTATAATATTTCAAAAGGTAGATCTACAATTAGTTTTAAAATTAAAGAAATAAACTTGTCAAACTATATCACTAATTTAGATAGAAATATAATTGATGAAGAAAAAGAAAAATCAAGATATATACAGATGAAATAAAAAAATGTCATTATAAATAAACCCCTAAATACAATTAGTAATTAGGGGTTCTTCTATGATTAAAAATCTAATTTTAAAGATACTATTTAAAGCAAAAAGCACCTGGTATAATACCAACTTTAAATCTATCAACTTCTTTTCCAGAGGCTGTATATCTATAAACGACTCCTTTCTGAACATAGTCGATTGCATCAGCTAAATATACTTCACTAGTAACAGGATCGACTGTTAGACCATAGAATTTTGTCTTTTTAAATGGAATAAATGGTTTCTTGGGAAACTCATTAGCTTTTACATTTAAACGCCATACCGATTTGTTTATAAAGTATAAAGTATCTCGTGCACCATTTAAACAAACTTCAGAAGGCCAATCACCAAATTCGAATGTGAATTTCTTTTCTATTTTTCTTGTTTCTGCATCTATTCGCAATAGAGATGGAGCTTCGTGTCCATATGGGCTACCTTCGTAACCACCATCTGTTACAGTCCATATTTTGTTGTATTTGTCTATAGCTAAAGATGTAGGTTGAATAGGTACTGTAATTTCATCTACTATCTTATCGGTATTGGTATCTAAAACAAGTATTTTATTGTCGTATGACCAACAGTTTATAAATAAGAAATTCTTATACTGTACCATCTGTTCTGTAGGGTGTTGATTAATTCCAGGAACTTTTACATCTATTTTCTTTGTTATTGCAAATGTCTTAGGATTAATTACTGTTATTGCAAATTCATATAAATCGGTAACATATGCTTTGGTATCACTTACAAAATGTATGTATCTTGGTGATATTAATCCTGTTATCATACCTTTTAATTCACATGTGTTTGGGTCTATTCCAAATATTACATTTGAATTGTTTACAACTATATATGCTATACCATTGTGAATTGTCATAGATTGAGCAACATCTCCTAATGGAATTCCATTTACAGAATAGAATACGTCATTCTCTACTTTCTTTTCTTTGATATTATAGTATGATAAAGAAGCAGAACCATACATGAAATTTCCTTCATTTGTAATAAATAATCCTCTTGAACTGGAATCTATTTTTTTCTGATATCTAACAATTTCATCCATGCAAGATGTCATGCTTATTAGACAAATAAAGAGTATTAATATATATCTTAAACTTTTCATTATAATTGAATTGAAATTAATAAATTGTAGTTCCTAAGTGGCATAGGTCTTTTTAAAACAGATTGATATTGTTCGTCAAATAGATTGTTTATTATACAACTTACATCTAAATTTATTTTCTTTATTTTAAATGATCTACCTATTGTTAGGTTGTTCATGATGAATGGAAGTACATCGTCTCTTTCTGTTATATCGTTACTCGATGTTGTGAATCTTCTACTATAGTGGTAATATTTATGAGAGATGAAATATTTCTTGTATTGTATTCTTGTCATTAAGCTTGAAGAGTATTTAGGAACATAAATCAATTGTTTACCAACAGATTCATCTCCCCAAGAGGTAGGATCTCCGTGATTTGTTGATATTGTTTGTCCCCATGTTCCACTGGAATAGATTTTCCAATCTCCAATCTCTTTTTGGAAAGTCATTTTTAATTCTATCCCTTTAGCTATAACTTTTCTTACGTTTTTAGGTTCCCAAAATCCTTTGAATGTTGGAATCCAAACAATCCAGTTTTTTATATCTGAATAGTAGTATGTTGCTGATCCTGATATTAATCCTTTTTCTAAAGGTTTAGAAAATTCTAAGCCTACATCTACAGTTTTACCATCTTCTGTTTTTAAATCGGGATTACCTCCAGGTATAAAGTATAAGTCGTTTAAAGTGGGTATATGATAGTTTTTAACTATTGAAGATTTTAAAATTAGATTGTATTTTTTCCATATTAGAAAGTCTGTTAAGAATGCATTTATTAGAGGAGAGGTGATGTCGTTGTTGAATGTCTTTCTTACATTATAAGATAAACCCCAAAATCCAAATGCTTTATATCTGATAGCTAAATATGTTGATAGCTCTGATCTGTATTTTATGTATCCAGTTCTCTTTTTAGATTCATAGGAATCTACATTGAAAAGATTGTAGTTTATTTTTCCAGTGATTTTAAAATCTTTAATAGGGTAGTAGCTTGAGTTTATTTCTGAGTAGATATTCTTTACTTTACTACGTGAGTCTATGGCTATATTTGTGCCGTTTGTTACTTTGTTTTTAAGAAGATAGTTTAATTCGTTATATGAATACCCTAATCTTCCTAATATGTCGTATTTCTCTTTGGTATGTTTCCAACTGAAAACAGATCGTATTCCTAAATCTTCTTGTTTATTAGTATTTAGTTTATCAAGATCGCTCCAATTTACTGTAAGGGTGGGTAGACTTCTATCTGAATGATATAGCCAACTTATAAATGAGAATTTGTTGAAATTATCTAGTTTGTAGTATACTTCTTGAAGATAGTGGCTATTTTGAAATTCTCCATTCTTGTTGTAATCTTTTGGAGCATCTTCAACAGTTTTATATTTTCTTCCCTTGCTATCAATTTGCCATTCTAAGGATTTATCTAGATTTCTATATGAAAAATCATTCTTTGATTGAACATGATATAGTCTTGAAGAAAAATACCATTTACCAAGTGAATAATTAAACTTTAAGTATGAATCGTAGGTATTATAACTTGCAATTCCTTGTATGAAATGAAGTTTATATTTTTCTTTTATCTTTTTGTTTGTTAATACAATTGCTCCCCCTAATGCTCCATCGCTTACATCTACAGATCCAGCTCCGTGTAGTAGGGTTAAATCGTCGATAAAGTATGATGGTATAAGTGAGAAGTCGACCATTCCAAGCATAGGTGAGTTTAGTTTCATTCCGTTCCAACTGACTTGCGTGTGGGATGGCGCAGTTCCTCTAAATGAGGCTGTTGACATAGAACCTCTACCGTAACTTTTTATGTAAATGGTTGTGTTTTGAGATAGAACTTCTGTTAGTGTATTACATATTGATGATTTAAGTACTGTTGAATCAACTTTTGTTCGTGTTACTCCAATTTGTTCTATCTTTCTTTTACCAAAGATTGTGACTTCATGTAGCTTTACCGTATCTTTCAAATTGTAAATCTGTCCATTTACTTCAGTAAAGAGCAGAAATGATATAATGATACTAAATGATATTTTTAAGATTAATTTCATTATTAATTCTTTTTTATAAAAAAACCTCAAGTTCTAAATACTAAACCCAATAGAAAAAGTCTTTCTTTAGAACTTTGAGATTTTATTATATTATTTTTTTATAGGTAAATCTTCAATAACAAAGATTTCTGTAGAGTTTTCCCCTAACCATCCAGCTTTTACATTTACACCTGTGTATACTTTAACAAAATCTATAAATCCTAATTTTACTGGATTTCCATGTTTGTCAATAGCATTACTTATTTCAAATGTATTACCTCCGTATGATGATTCATTATTTATATCATTGATGTCTTCATCTGCTTGTATTTCATAATTGTCTACATATCCTTTTTCAAACATCATATTTGACCAAAAACCTGTACTAGGATCTTGAACAGTTCTAGCTTTTAACCTAGTTCCTTTAAGAGTATATGAATCTTCTGCTATCCATAATGGATAATAGTATGGTTGAGAATGGAACATTCCTAAGTAATCGATACATCCTTCATTTCCTTGGTTGTCTTTCCATTTTACATTTTGACTTGGAGATTCAGGTCTGAAGTATGTAATTTCATATCCTTTGATTGTTGTTGCATCATCATAGTTTTCTCCTTTTAGTTCGTACCATTCGTCATCTGGTAGACCATTACCATTTGTGTCTTGCATTACTTCTACAATTCCTGGTTCGCAACTACATCCACTAGGACCTGTAAATGAATTTCCTTTAATTAGTACATCTTTTCCTTCTCTATCTATTATACTATGATCGAATCCCATTACTACATATCCTCCAAAACCTCCTAGAGATAGGTACATGTTTTTATCATGTAGAGCTTTTAATGCGAATTCATTTGCTTCTTCCATTGTATTACATTTGTAACTTTCGTTTACAAATTGTCCTGGAGCTGGTCTGAATTCGTACACTTTATTAACTTGTAGTGATGAAGATTCAGTGATGGCTCTATATCCTACTATTAGGTTTAAATTGTAGCTATTTGATCCTGCATTATTAGTGACTTCGTAGGTAAGAAGTGTACAACCATTTTTATTTGGTATGTATGTTAAATCTTTTACTTTTGAATAAATAACACCATCTATTAACCATTTATATGTTGTTTCTCCTTCTGTTTTTACAGTAGGTTTAATTACCAAACTTTTATTTCTTTCTCCATAGAATATTTTTTTGTCTCCAAATGTGGCAGTTGGCTTTTCTGTTGTTACAACATTAATGGAGATTTCTTTTTCTGCTGAACCTCCTACGTTTGTAACTTTTAATTTTAGTTTGTGTTCTTTTACTTCTTTTGATTTGTAATTAAGAATTAGTTCGTTTGAAATGACTTTATCTCCTTCTTTCCATTCGTATTTACATTCTTTTATTGAAGTAATTTTAGCTTCAATCTTTAAAGTCTTTTCTTTAGCAATTTCGAATCCTGTAGATGGAACTTTTATTTCAATTACAGGTTTGTCTACTTTTTTAATTGTGATGTTTATTGTTTCTTCTGTTTTTCCATCATCGTTTGTTGCTATATATTTGATGATGTGTACTCCAGGTTTTAAACTTTTATATTTAAGAGTCGCTTCTCTTGATATTACTTTCTCTAATTCAATCCATTCGTGAGTAACACCACTTTTACTTTCTACTGTTGGTTTAATGATGATTTCATCTCCCATATAGGCGTTGTAACCTTCTACTGGGATTTCAAAACTTACTTTTGCTGGTGCTATATCTTCATCTTTACATGATGAAACACATAAGCAAAGTCCTAAGATTCCTATTAGAATCTTTAATGATAATTGTTTCATTTTTAATGCTTTTTATTTAAATCTATAATATGAGTCTATTCCTGATGGACTACCACTATTGATGAAATAGTAATTGTCTATTTTATTATCTTGATCTTTATCCATTTGTAGATATCTGATATCTTTTCTTTTTCCTGTCTTAGAATCTATTACAATAATTTTTGTACTTAAGTAGTTTGTTGTTCCTATGTATAAATTGTTTTTATTATCTGTACCTACATATCCATATACTGTATAACCACTTAAATCTTCTTCATTTTCTATATTTATAAGTTCTTTTATTAATCCTGTGTTTATATCATATCTGTATACAGAATAAGCTTTAAAAGGACCATTCCAGAAAAAGATTGCATTCTCTGTATAGCTAGCACTCATTCCGATTGAAGGAGTCCATGTGGCAACAGGGAAATTCATGCCAGAAGGAAGATTTACAGTTTTGATAATATTATATGTTGTAGGATTGATCCCTACTATTGTAGATGGACTTGTGTAGGTAGTTCCCCAATTTTGGTTTCCTGTATATGTACCTGCGATAGTCATCCATATATTACCATCATGACCTTTTACTATTCCTTTTATTTGTTTCTTGAAAGATATTCTTTTAATTATTTTATCTGTTTTTGTATCAATAATGCATAAATCATGTCCACAAGGAGCAAATACTTTATTATTATATAATACCATTCTTATTTTTGTTGAGCCAGAGACAGTAAATGCTCCTCTTGTTCCATTTATATCTTCACTAGATAATTTTCCACTTTTAAAATTGAAGATTCTTATTCCAGATGATTTTTCAAGATCGGATGTTGAGTATCTTATGTAGGCTTTGTCTTTATTAATAACAGTGATGTGTTGTGGCCATATTTTAGAATCATTAATGCCTGAACCAGAATAAATTTTTTCTCGTTTCATTGTTTTTGCATCTGCAACAACAAATCTTCCATCTCCACCATTCTTACTTCCATTTTGTGTAATCATATATATCTTGTTGTCGTATACATATACATCTTGTAGAACATTGCCAACATACGTTTTATTCGCACTAAAATATATTGAAGGATGTATTTTACCTGAATTATCTATAAATGACAGACTACCATTTTGATCAGACATATTGCCTTCCATAACTACATATACTCCATTTTTGTAATCTATTGGAAGGTTGTTAGAAATAGTTGAAAGTTTAATGTTGTTGCTTTCAAATAGTGGTTCGTTATCTGAAAGATATGAATCTTCAGAACAAGAATATACTAGAAATAGAAGTAGTATAAACTTTAGACTTAAACTTAATTTTTTCTTCATAATGTGTTTAGTTTTTTTTGTTCGTAATAATACGTTTCTTAAGTAAAATATTGGGAATTAAAATTTAGGACATAATTGTTCTATGTCCTAAATTGTATTTTATTTAAAATCTTCAGTGAAATAGCATGAAGTATGAAAATGAGTACAATTTTTATGAGTTTGTACTAATGTCTTATCAGGAGCAATAACGTATAAGAAATTAATAAGATAATCGGCTCCATATCCTTTAATTAGATCGATATAAATATTTCCTGTTACAGGGTGAACAGCAACTTCACCGTATGTGATATTAGAATCGGTATATTCTTTCTTAAAATCAATAAACAGTTCTGCTTTTTCAGTAGAAGCATCAAATTTATATAGGTATGCTTTACCCCAAGATGATGATTTCCAATATACAATATCTTCTTGTTTACTAGCACATAATCCATTAGAAGGAATGAAACCAGCTTTCATTGAGAATTCTGTAGGAATTGAATATTTTTTTATGATTGCATCTGTAGTTGTATTAATCTTATAAAGACTGTTATTGTTTGTAGATACCCATATACATTGATCTTTTCCTTCTTTTATTCCAGAAGTTATTTTAGCATCTAGCTCTATTGTTTTTATTACTTTATCTGTTTCTGGGTTAATAATGTTGATAATATTTTCTCCTCCAACATATACTTTACCTTTGATACAATCCATTATTTGTTTATTTGCTTTGCAAATTACTTCTTTGTGAGGAGTGATTTCTCCGCTAATATCTACAGCATGAAGTCCAGAATTGTCTCTAACATATGCTCTAGAATTGCTTGCAACAACAATATGTGTAGGCAAACTTAGTTTACCATCTTTAGTATAAGATTTCTCTTTTACTAATGTTTGAGCATTTGCAACTGTTATTTGTTCAGGTCCATTTTGAGCAACAAAGTATGCTTTACCATTTGCTAACCACATATCTTGTATTACGTTACCTAATTGAGTTCCTGAATTAGCATTCTTGTATGCATAATCGATTCTACTTCCGTTTGGATATATAAAATTAACGAATCCACTTTCGCTAGTCATATTACCTTCGTTTAGAACAAAAACTCCATTAGCAAAGTAGTTTGAAGTTTCAACTTTAATTACCTTTTCTGTAGAACCACTAGCGTTTGTTGCTATAAGTTTAAGATTGAAAGTTCCTTCTTTTTTGAAAGTGTATTTTAGAATTTTTTCTGTTGAAAGAGTTTCTTCGTTTAAAACCCATTTGTAAGTTACATTTCTTATACTTTTAATAGTAGGAGTAATGGTTGTTTCGCTATGCATTTTAGCGTTTACCTTGCCATCTTTATTTGGAATTTCAACAGTAGGAAGAGGTATTGCCTTTACATTTACAGTATAGTCAATTTTAGATTCTCCACCGTCATTTATTACTGTTAGACTTATTGTGTGTTCTTTTACTTCTTTTGAAGTGTATACCAAAATAGGTTCTTTTGATATTTCTTTTTCATCTTCTACCCATTTATAAGTAGATTCTCCTTCTGAAGTAACTTTAGGTTCTATACTTACGCTTTCGTCAGTATAAATTTCAAACGCTGTTTTAGAGTTTTCTATAAGAGGTTTTGGAATTGTGTCGTCTTTTTTACAAGAAGATACTGCTAAGGCTAAACCTAAAAAAACCCAAATTAAATGTTTAACGTAATTTTTCATTTTACTTATCTATTGTGTATTATTATATTAAAAATACAGCCACAGGGAATTAAGTAAAAAGAAATATTATATAATAGTATTTCATTATACTTGCTTTAACTCCCGAAAGCTTGAATAATATATTTTGTGGCAGGTCTTCTGACTTACTCCCTTTATGCTTACCTTCCCGTTATTTTATAACAGTGGTTTTTGATTTCCATAAAGTTATTGGAGCTTACAGCTGCGGGTACAGTCCTCGATTTTCACGAGATTCCCTATTAAGTTGCTAGTTTGCACTAGCTACACCAACGGATACAAAAGTAAAATTTTTTTTATTATTTCAAATAAATATAATGAAAAAACAATTAATGTGTATTGTAGATGTTTAAATACATTAGATTTCTTATTTTATTGAGAATATGAATCTTATCAATTTGTTTATTTATCATTAGTTTCATTTCTATCTGATTATAATCTTTCTTATATGGAGGTTGATAATATTCGAAATCCATTAAATGAAACCCTAGTCTTTTATAGAAGTTTATACGCCTAATAGCAATCTTTGAATTAGGAATTTCTACTTCTAGTACTATTGTTTTATTATTTAATATAGTTTGTTGTATATGGGATAAACAGGCTTCTCCTAGACCTTTATTTCTGTGTTCTGAAGATATGGCAAAATGTTCTATATAGAAATATTCTTCTAATTTCCAGTAATGAAATATTCCTATAGGTTTTTTATCTAGTAAAATAGTTTTAGGGTAGAATATACTTTTATTTTGTATGTATTGCTTTAATACGTTTAAGTCTCTATATTCTTCTTTTGGGAAACTTTTTTGTAGTAGATCGATATTGAATTTTTCTAAATCGATATCTGAACTTATATCTTTTAATTCTATCATATATCTTAAAATTGATATGTTTATGCAAATATAATGATTTAGGAATTGGATATTTTATTATTTTTAGATTCTAAATATTAACTGATTAAATTTATAAAATGGGAAAAATGATTACTAAAAGATTATCTCTATTTGTTGTATTAATATTCTTGTGTACTTTAAGTTCTGTAGCACAGAAAAAAGTTTATAATGAAAAAGCTGATGCTCAAAAAGAATTGAATGTTGCTATTAAGAAAGCAAAAGGTGAGAATAAGAATGTATTTGTGAAAATAGGAGGAAATTGGTGCCCTTGGTGTATAATGTTTCATAATTATACTAAGGAAAATAAGCGTGTTCATAAGGTATTAAAGAACAATTATATTGAAGTTCTTGTTAGTGCAAGAGAAAATAAAGAGCTTATGAAGAAACTTGGAAATCCTGGACGATTTGGGTATCCTGTTTTTGTTATTTTGAATAAAAAGGGAAAAGTTATCCATATTCAAGATAGTGGATTACTTGAAAAGGGTAG
>Ga0193963_1001622_pt1 | contig 11057 bp, 5 predicted proteins | sample FB_6_MG_FD_140359 | JGI IMG/M metagenome (GOLD analysis project Ga0193963, IMG submission 140359) | Microbial mat bacterial communities from the Broadkill River, Lewes, Delaware, United States - FB_6_MG | ecosystem: Environmental > Aquatic > Freshwater > River > Microbial mats | place: USA...
ATTCTGTCGCCGCTTTTTACTTTGAGGTTTAGTGCATCTTGTGAATTCATATCGACCCATGCTTCAGGTGCTAAGTTATCAAGTATCTCAATTGAGCGTGTTTTAGTACGAGTATGCCACTGTTCAACCGTACGACCGGTGTTAAGTAATGCTGGAAATTCAGAACTAATTGGTTCTGCCATAGGGAACCAATCTAAACATAAAAGCTTTGCTTTTTTATCTTTTGTTCTAAAATCAATATCAGGAGTATATAAACGTTTTGTTCCTAGTGGTCTCTCCTCATTACAAGGCCACTGTATCCCACCATGTTCTTCTAAAAGTTCATATGTAATGCCCGAGTAGTCACATAACTGACCTTCACTTAGTTTCTTAAATTCATTAAAAGCATCGAGTGGCGTTTTCCACTCAGGAAAGAGAAGTTCCTTAACGCCATTAAACTCTTTTGAAAACTCTAAGATGATGTCAAAGTCACTCTTTGCATCCCCTATAGGTTCAACCGCTTTATTTGCACGGTTACAACGTCTCTCTGAGTTTGTATAAGTTCCCTCTTTCTCTCCCCAAGTTGCCGCTGCAAACACTACATCTGCTATCTCTGCTGTGTCACCTAAAAAAGCATCTTGTACTACTAAAAGGTCAAGTTTCGAGAGTGTTTTACGTAGTTTCTCTTGGTTTACAAAACTTACTAGTGGATTAGTTGCTACTACCCAAAGTGCTTTTATTTCACCTCTGTCAATAGCATCTATTATCTCTGCATATTTATAACCACGCTCAGTTGGTACAATATCTTCAGGAACATTTACAAGGTTTGCATACTCTTTACGTGCTACTTCATCACCAAAGTTTCTGTATGCTGGAAGAGATGATGTAAAACCACTCTCACGTGTTCCCATAGCGTTACATTGACCCGTAATTGAAAATGGCCCTGCCCCCTCTTTTCCAATCTGCCCTGTTAAAAGGTGAAGATTTATAATCGCACTTACAGTATCTGTTCCCATAAAAGATTGGTTAACACCCATTGTCCAAGCAGAGAGTACGGCATCATTTGCTACAAACTGACGAGCCAATTCATAAAGTGTTTTGACATCAATTCCCGTGATATTTGCCACCTCTTGTGGAGGATAATCCTGAAGATGGCGTTTTAATTCTTTGTAACCATTTGTATTGGCTTTGATGTACCCCTCATCTTCCCAACCTTGCTCTATTACAATGTATGCAAGACCATTAAAAAGTGCTAAGTCTGTTCTTGCTTTAATAGGCACATATATATCTGCCATCTGCGAAGTTTTTGATGCTCTAGGATCAATTACAATCACTTTCTTATTTGGATTTTTATTTTTACTAATATGTAGCGTTAAGATAGGATGGTTATCTGCAATGTTTGCACCAATTAAAAAGATAGTATCTGCTTTTTCAAAATCCTCATATGAACCAACTGGACCATCTGAACCTAAAGATTGCTTATACCCCATCACTGCTGATGCCATACAAAGTGTTGTATTTCCATCATAGTTATTGGTACGAAGTCCTAGTTGAACAAACTTCCCTAAAGTATAAAACTCCTCTGTTAAAAGTTGTCCAGTAGATATAACGCCAACAGCTTTTTCACCATGAGTTTTCGCTATACGCTTAAACTCATCTGCCACTTTAGAATAAGCTTCATCCCAAGTTGCAGGGGCTAAAACACCATCTTGTTTTATAAGTGGCGTTAAGACACGTTCAGGTGAATTTATCATCTGATGCTCACTCAAACCCTTAGGACAGAGTGTTCCTTTATTTACAAAATGTTTTGGATTTCCTTTTGTATATACTGCTTTACCATCTTTAACGCCAATATATAACCCACAGCCTACACCACAATAACCACAAGTTGAAAAAACCCACTTATCAGGTTTTTTCTCATCACTAATCATTCCAAACTGAGTATCTGCAGAGAGTTTATACTTCTCCTCTTTTATATCAAAACCTAAAAAATCTTTTATTGTATTTATCATCTTTCTCTTCCTTCTGCCTCAAAAAGGCTAGCTTTAGTGTCATAGGGGCTTTGTTTATATAAAGTTTTCATCGTGATTTCCCGACGAAAAATCCACCTGCCATACCAAGTGGAACCACTGTTGAATAAAATAAAAATCTATCACTTAACTCACTTAAAAATACCAGCGTTAGAACAAGTAAAAGTACTAGGGTTGCACTACTAAATGCCGATGAACTCACAAACACAACAGCTAAAAGAGGAAGTAATATGCCTCCTAAAGCTATAGATATCAAACGAAAATATTTCATTTGTTTAAAATTTTCATCATATAATCTTGCTGTTCTTTGTAACTGATAAGCATTTTTATCATCATCTTTTAAAGTACGTAAATCTTCATAAGTAAAAAACATTTGTGCTAAAGCGCCTAACATACCCATTACTAAAATAGGAATTGCCACTTCTAACATTCCAAAAATCACAGCTACAAAACCAAGCATAAATGCACCAATATATGAGACACCAAAAAATTTCATATTTGTGGTTCTCCTATCCCAAGATGGACGCGCTTTTATACGATAAATCATCGATTGAGCATAAATACCATAGATACCAACTAGTAGCGTTAGAGCTTCAACTCCTAAACGTACTGCTAAAGAGAAGTCAAAAAAGTATAAAACCACTACTATATTCATAAGTAGTGTAAAAACACCAAGTGCAAGTGCTTCGCGAGACAACCAAGAGGTTTTTATATTTTTCATAGCTGTTAATGCTAGAAATGGACGTCCTAAGTGCAAGGCAGAAAGTGGCAAGCCAAGTGCAGCAGGAAGCATCACCATTAGAGCCATAATCCAGTTTGCAGATTCAAACCCATAAAGGCTCATAATGTCACCTAAGAAAAGAACAAAGAAACCACCAAGGGATATCTGCGTTAACACTGTCATAAATACTAAAGGTACTTCAGGGTGTGCAGGTTTTAAAAGATGTTCATCCATCTCTTTCATATCTTGGGGCATATTTTCAGGAAGTGTATACCTTGTAGTAGAGTTTGTAATTCTAGCATCAGGTAAAAAAGGCATATTCGCTTTTTCATCTATAGCATTTTCAAGCCACTCATCCACTTTAACTGCCTCTATTTCAATAGCACTTGCTGGACACGCTTGCACACAAGCTGGAGATTCTCCTACAGCTAAACGCTCATGACACATATGACACTTTGTCACAATATTTCTCTCTTCATGATAAACAGGTACGCCATAAGGACAGTTCCAAGTACAGTATTGACACCCTATACAAGTATCATCTTCATGTATCACTATTCCTGTTTGGGCTATCTTTATATACGACTCTGTTGGACACCCTCTTAAACACTCCGGATCTATACAGTGATTACAACTCATAGAGTTAAGCATCTGTGTAAAAGCAGGAAATACACCACCCTCCATCTCTCCTACTCTTCTCCACTTTATATCTGCAGGATTATTATTTTGTTCATTACAAGCAACCTCACATCCCCTACAACCAACACAAGCTGTAGCATCGAAGTGAAATCTATACTGTTCACCCTCTTGTAGTTTTGGAATATCTATAGAATAGTTTCCACACTGCATTCCTGTGTCAGCTTTATAGTTAATAAAATTTTCTAAAGGTGTTTGGTTTGTCTCTTGCATGTTTATTCCATTTATTTAATGTTGTACAAATTATAGGACAGATTTAATGTAGAATTAATCTTTTGTTGTATGATTTTTAATCAATTAAATGTATTTATAGTAAACAATAAGCTGTACAATTATATCAACAAAAAAACTTAATGAAAATTTAAGTAATTAAAGGAAAAACATGGCAGGATTAAAAGATCTAAAAGGTCAAGGACATGCACCAACGCTGTTCATGGCGTTTTTATACTTTGATATGAGTTTTATGGTTTGGACAATGCTCGGTCCTCTTAGTACAGAGATAACAGAAGCACTTGCACTCAATGGGCATATGATGAGTGCAGGTGAAAAGGCAACACTACTTTCTCTTCCTATTCTAGCAGGTGCACTCCTTAGAATACTTCTAGGATTTGGCGTTGATAAACTTGGAGCTAAGTTAACAGCTATGCTATCACAGTCTGTTGTTATTGCAGCCCTTGGTACTGCATACTTTATGGGTGATAATATCACATATGATGCTCTCCTTCTAGTAGCACTTGGTCTTGGTTTTGCAGGAGCCTCTTTTGCTGTTGCACTTCCACAGGCTGGTCAGTGGTATCCACCAAAATTACAAGGTGTCGTTTTAGGTATTGCGGGAGCTGGTAATATCGGTGTTGTAATTGACTTCCTTTTTGCTCCAAAAATCGCTGAGATTTGGGGATGGGCATCAGTATTTGGTGTAGGTATGGTGATGTCAATAATTGTACTTATTGCATATGCTTTTATAGCTAAAAATGCTCCTGAAGATGTTTATAAAGCGAATCCAAAACGTGTTAAAGATTATGTAAAACTACTTAAAGATAAAGATACATGGTGGTTTAACCTTTTCTACGCAGTAAGCTTTGGTGGTTTTGTTGGTTTTGCTGGCTATATGAAAGTCTATCTTATGAATACATATCAGGCTGATATGAGTGCTTTTGGTGTGGATTTCCTTGATGAGAGTAATGTTAAAGTTATGGCAGGATACTTTGGTGCACTGTGTATCTTTGCAGGTGCGGTTTTGCGTCCTGTTGGTGGGGCTATTGCAGATAGATTAGGGGGAATAAAATCACTATATATCTTCTTTACAACAGTTGCTCTTCTAGCACTTTTAAACGCTACAATGACTCTTCCATTTGGTGTTGCAATTTTTGTACTCTTTTTAATTATGGCAAACCTAGGGATGGCAAATGGTGCTGTTTTCCAACTTGTACCTCAGCGTTTTGGTAAAGATATCGGTATTATGACAGGTATTATTGGTGCTGCAGGTGGTCTTGGTGGTACAGCACTGATTCAAACACTTGGTTGGAGTAAAGGTGTATTCGATGGTTACTCAACAGGTTTTATGATATTTGCAGCTGTTGTGTTAATTGCACTGACTGGTATATCTTTGGTTAAAACGAGATGGAGAACAACATGGGGTGTTCAAGCCGGCGGTAGAATCTAATAATAAAGGGGGATAGATGTCATTTGCAAACATAAAAAGTTCAGGTTTTTCACTACCTAAAAGAAGAGACCTAACCGGTGATGACTTCTATGCCGTAAAAACAATAGGCAACCTAACAGTTGCCATTGTCTGCGATGGAGTAGGTAGTGCTACAGAGGGAGCTGAGGCTGCCAAAAGAACTACCAACTATCTTATCAATAACTTCAAAATTCGTCCAAAAAGCTGGAGTATAGAAAAATCTATTAAAAACTTTATCAGCTCTATTAACTCTATTTTATATCAAGAGTCTCAGGTTAATTACGAAAGAAGTGAACTTGTAACTACTCTTACGATTGTAGTTGTTGAGGGAAATAAACTCTATGCTGCCAATGTAGGTGATAGTAGAGTTTATCTTTATAGAAACAAAAATATCAATCAACTTTCACTAGACCATGCTATGGATGAAGCAGGATATGAGAATGTACTTACTCAGGCTATTGGGATAAGTGAGAGTGTTGAGCCTTACTACTTTGAAAATATTATTGAAGAAAATGACAAAATTTTACTTTGTACTGATGGACTCTATAATATTTTAAGTACAAATCGTTTAGAAACAAATATTTCTCTTGGTGCTACCACTTTAGTTAAAAAAGCAAGTTCCCTTATGGAAGACAATCTTCCTGATGATACTACAGCTATTGTTTTAGAGGTTTTAAAAGCAGATGAACTAGAGAGTTTAAAACAGCAAGAACTTCTCATTCCAAAGTCTCTTAAAACAGGAGAAATTGTTGATGGTTATCTTTTAGAAAAATCCTTAATTCAGAATAATAGAACATGGTTGTGTAGTAAAAAAACTAAACGCTATGTTTTAAAGTTTGCACCAGAAGAAGCGATTGATAATAAAACAATCCTTGATTTTTTTGTAAAAGAAGCCTGGAATGCTAAACGTTTAAAGGCTGACTTTTTTCCAAAATCAGTTATTCCAAAAAATAGAACTATGCGCTATTACGTTATGCAGTATTTTGATGGGGAAAGTCTAGATAGCTATCTAAAACATAAAAATCTTTCTGTTGATGATGCTGTCAATCTTGCAAAAGTATTACTAAAGATGTCCCAATACTTAGTAGGTCAAGATTTAGTTCATGGTGATATCAAACCGCATAATATTATCGTTGAAAAAGCAAGTACAGATAGTTTAGAATTTAAAATCATTGACTATGGAAATATTACAGAGATTTTTTCAACAGATACAAAAGCAGGAACAGCAAGTTTTCTCTCCCCTGAACGTTTTAAAAATGAAGCTATTAGTGAAAGTAGTGAAATTTTCTCTATTGGAACCACTCTATATTTATCCCTTACAAACAAATATCCTTATGGGGAGATAGAACCTTTTCAAAACCCATCATTTAAAGAGGCTAAAAAATTAAGCAAGTTCAATAAAAATATTCCAGATTGGCTTGAGAGTGTTATTTTAAGATCTATAGCTCTTAATAAAAATAGACGTTATGAACACTATACTGAAATGCTTTATGAAATACAAAAACCTCAAAATGTAAAACCTTATTTTGATGAAAATCGTTCATTTATCGAAAGATCCCCTGTCCTTTTTTATAGAATCGGTTTTACTATTATGACACTTTTAAATATGATACTTTTAGTTTTATTGTTTAAGTAACTCTATCTTCACTGCACTGTGGTTATAATCTGGCTGCAGTGATTCTTTATCGTAAATATCATTCGTTAAATAATTAATATCTCTATTACTAACAGGTATAAAAATGTTTTTCTCATTAATGTTTTGAGTAATTTTAACAACAGTAATTAATTCACCTCTTCTTGATATTACTTTAATAGTATCCCCTTGCCTTAGACCTAATTTTTTAGCATCCTTATCATTTATTTCACAAAAATTCAGTTCCTTATGCTTTAATAAGGTTCTAGGTAAATTTGTTTTTGTACCACTATGCCACTGATCCCTTGTACGACCACTTAAAAGAATAAATGGATACTCAAGGTTTGTCTTTTCACTTAAAAGTTTATTCTCAACAAAGTGTAGATTACCCCTCTTATCATTAGATAAAAATGTTTTAATATTTTCACCCCATATATATGAAGAGTTATATAAGCTATCATAGTCTGCCTTCGCTATATCCATATAAGGGTTTAACGTAGTCATCTTTTGATACTCTTGAAATATCTCTTTGACATTCTGAAAGTCAAACGCTTTTTTAAAACCTAAACTTTGTGCTATAAGTTGAAATATTTTCCAATCAGCTTTTGAATCGATTGATTGGCGAGTAAGTCGTTCTTGCCTAGATATTGTTCTATCTAAATTAGTTTGTGTCCCCTCCTTTTCACCCCAAGGTGATGCAGGAAGCCTTACATGAGCAAATTTAGACGTTTCAGAATTCTCATACGCATTTATCTCCACTACTAATGGAATTTTTTTTATTAAAGCTTCCATTTTATTTCTATTTGGAAGATGATATATTGGATCGGTATGACAAATCACTAAAACATCTAAACCTGCTTCTAGCATCTGCGTTGCAGTTAGTCCTTCTTTGCTTGCTAGATTATCACTTTTCCAAAATTTTGAAACTTTTTTAATATTTTTAGCTTCATATCCCAAATGAACTGCTAAAGTATTGGATAATCCACCAACTTCCCTACCTCCCATAGCATTTGGCTGACCACTTAGACTAAAGGGACCATTCCCCTCTTTGAATATTTTTCCTGTTAATAGATGAGTATTGATAATAGCTAAGTTTTTATCAACACCTTGTACTGACTGATTAACACCCATCGTCCATGCTGTAATAATGTTTTCGCTTTGTGTATATAGGTCATAAAACTCTTTAAATTCCTGTTGTGTTATCCCTATTCGCTTCAACATCTTTGTAATTGGGATTCGTTTAAACTTATTATTCAATAGCTTAAAATTATTGACCTTATTCTCTACAAAATCTTTATCGTACCTTTCATCATCAATAAGTTGTTTAGAGAGTAGATTAAAAAAATCTATATCACTTCCTACTCGAATTGGTATATATATGTCAGCAAGTTTAGCAGTATCGGTATATCTAGGGTCTATAACAACCACTTTTAAACCATACTTTTTTGCTTTTTTAATTTGGTTGTGAAATACTACATGTGCTTCAGCAGTATTTGCTCCAACTAAAATCAGTAAGTCAGACTTAAATATATCGTTCATACGTACAGGAACATAATCAGCTCCTAAAGCCTTCTTATATGCTACAACAGCACTTGACATACATGTTCGAGAATTTGTATCTACATTTGATGTTCCAATAAACCCTTTCCCAAGTTTGTTCGCTATATAATAATCTTCTGTTAAAAGCTGTCCAGACAAATAAAAACCTATTTTCTCTTTTGAACTTTTTTTAATTGCACTGGCTACTACATCTATTGCTTCATCCCATTTAACAGTCTTAAACTCAGAATTTATATTATCCCTTATTATAGGTCTTAATAAACGAGTATCAGATTCCATACTTATTAATTCTGACACACCTTTTGAACATACACTCCCTTCATTAGTTGGATATGTAAGATCTCCTATTAAACTATCTATCTCATATGTTAAACCACAACCTACACCACAGTAACCACAAACTGACTTTATCATCTATTGATTCCATTTATTAAAAATATATCTATATTTTAACTTATATTAATGTAAAGTTAAGATTATATTGATTAATTATTAACCATTTAATTGTATATATAATATATATTTATTAGTATAATTTTACTACAAACATTTTAATAATGTAAATTTAAGGAGAGAATATGCTAAAGAAAATTGTAGGTATTAGTTTAGGTTTATCATTAGTTGCCACATCACTGTTGGCTGAAATAGAGAAAAAGAAGTTAACTATAGGTTTTATCGCTCTGACTGACTGTGCTCCAATTGTTATTGCTGAAGAAAAAGGTTTTTTTGATAAGTATGGCTTAGATGTGCATGTTGTTAAAGAGGGTGGCGGTTGGCCAGGGATTCAACAAAAAGTTATCTCTGGTGAATATGACTTTTCTCATGCACTTGCTGGTATGCCAATTGCGGCAACATTAGGAATTAATGGTAATGCTAATCTTCAAGCAGTTCTTTCTTTAGATTTTAATGGAAATGGAATTACCTTTGGTAATAAAATTATTAAAAAGATGGAAGGTTATGGGATGGATAAAACTGCTCGTCCTTTAACATCTGATGCCCTTAAGAAATATATAGATGCGAAACATAAAGCTGAAGGTTCAAAATACCAACCACTCTCTTTTGGTATGGTTCACCCTGTATCAACTCATAACTACGAACTAAGATACTGGATGGCATCTTCTGGAATTGTTCCAGATCGTGATACTACAATTAAACCATTTCCACCACCAACTATGCCATCAAATCTAATAGCAGGTAATATTGAAGGGTATTGTGTTGGTGAGCCATGGAATGAGCGTATAGTATTAAAGAAAAAAGGTTCTACACTTGTAACAAACTATGATATCTGGAACAATAATCCAGAAAAAGTTTTACAAACTAGAGCAGACTTTATCGATAAAAATCCTGAGACGACTAAGGCAGTTATGAAAGCTATTTTAGAAGCTCAAATGTGGCTAGATGCTTCATGGGAAAACCGTAAAGAAGCAGCTAAGATACTTGCTAAACCAAATTATGTCAAAGCACCTGTAAAAGTTCTAGAAAAATCAATGACAGGTACATTCCAGTATCTAAAAGGTCAAGATTCAGAGCCAAATCCAATGTTTAATGTATTTGCAAACTATTATGCTGCTTACCCTTACTACTCACATGGTATGTGGTTCATCACTCAAATGTATAGATGGGGTCAAATTGATAAAGCTGTAGATATGAAAGAAGTGATTGAATCTGTTTATAGACCTGACCTATTCTCTGAAGTTGCAAAAGAAGTTGGTTATTCTCTACCTCCAAGTGCTTGGAAAAAAGATGGTGTAGATAAGTACAACATGTTTATGGATGGCAAAGTTTGGGATCCAAATAAAGCAGTTGAGTATATTTTCTCTACAGGTATCGATGAGGCAAAAGTAACTAAAGAGGAACTTTTAAAAGTTAATAAATGGACAGTAAAAACTGAACAACCAAACTATGTTTGTCCTTATGGTCCAGCAGGATGTGCAGACCCTAAGTATGTAACAAAATAAAGTATAAAAGGAGGGATTTTTTCCCTACCTTTATGAACTAATAAATACTTATAGATATAAGTACCTAAAAGTAATATACCTTCATTATATTATATAGTCTCCTCTATCCTTTAGGTACTTGTATGTGTAAGTAAAATTTAGTAATAAGGAAAGAAATGAATAAAGAAAATGTAAAAAAAATAATTTTACCACTACTGGTATTTTTATTTATAATACAAATATGGTCAGGTATTTCACATATAATTGAAGACTTCCCTACACCTAGTGATACATATGTAGCTGCCTTTGGCGGGACAACAAGTGAGGGTGATGAACTTGAAGGTGTTTTAAGTGATCCATTTTATATAGAGAATCAAGATGACAAAGGTCTATTTTGGCAGATTGTAGAATCACTTAAACGTGTATTTGCAGGTTTTATTTTAGCAATACTTGTTGGGGTACCAGTAGGCCTTATTTTAGGGATGAGTAAAACAGCTCAATATGCTTTTGATCCATTTATTCAGATTTTTAAACCTATATCACCACTTGCTTGGTTACCTTTGTTATTATTTATTTTTCAAGATATAAATATGACAGCAATCTCAACAATCTTTATAACTTCTATATGGCCAATTATTATAAATACAGCATTAGGTGTAAAAAGCGTAAGTGTAGACTATATGAATGTAGCCAAGGTACTTAGGTTTACAGCTATGGAGAAAGTGTTTCAAATTATCCTACCTGTATCTGTTCCATATATATTCACAGGGATGAGACTCTCTTTAGGTATCGCTTGGCTAGTTATCGTTGCTGCTGAAAT
>Ga0193963_1001624_pt1 | contig 11054 bp, 10 predicted proteins | sample FB_6_MG_FD_140359 | JGI IMG/M metagenome (GOLD analysis project Ga0193963, IMG submission 140359) | Microbial mat bacterial communities from the Broadkill River, Lewes, Delaware, United States - FB_6_MG | ecosystem: Environmental > Aquatic > Freshwater > River > Microbial mats | place: USA...
ATGCAAATTTTGGCTACTTTGTGGAGGTTACAGGAGATGGAAATACATATACAGTTCCTGAAACTTCAATGAATAACGGTATAACATCATGTATTGAGGGTGGAGTGGCATATGTCGATGTCAATATAACTGCTTCAGCATCTGCGGGAACTATTGAAATTAAAAATATTTTACCAGGGTCTGAATTCTAAAAATGGAAATTAAAATGATAAAAAACACAATGAAAAAAACTCTTTTGGCTTGTACACTTTTAAGTTCGTCTTTAATGGCAGATTATAGTGACTATACATATAATGGTTACTCTTTAGTTGGAGTAGAACTTGGATATAGCTCTATGAGTGCTGAGATGACAGATAAAAGTGGAGCACTTCCGTACCGAGACTTAGATGGTGATCTTTATAATGCAGGACTTAAAATAGGTGCTCAAACAGGTAACTATAGAGTTTTTTTAAATGCTAATATACATCAAGATACTGATGGTGATTTTGATTACATAACTACTTACGGCGTTGAGGGTCAATATCTTTTTGATACATTTGAATGGGGTAATTTTTTCATTGGTGCTGGTGCAGGTTTAGCAAATATGAAATTTAAAGTGGATGGTGAAAACTTCTCTCGTACTATTAATGATCCGTACTTTATGGGTACTTTAGGTTTTAATTTTCATGCTACTGATGGTATAGATATAGAGGTTGGTGGTAGATATATGGAACTTGATGCGGTAAATACAATTGATAATGTTGAGTATAGATTTAACGATATCATGAGTGTTTACACAAGTATAATCTTTAAGTATCAAATGGATTAGATTGAAATATTTTATACTTTCTTCTTTACTTGTATCGGTAGTACTCGCTGATACAGTAAATACAAAAACATTAGCTTGTCCAAATATGGAGATATTAAAAAAAGCTCCTGTAGATAAAGAAAATGACGCTATGGATTTGAGTTTTTATGCTATTGCTAATGGATGTGAAATACTTTCTAAAAAAGACAACATTGAAGTGATAGGGTATGATCCAAGAAACTCAAAAGAGATGTTTCAAAAAATCATCTATAAAAAAACAGGTGTTGAATTATATGTTAAAAGTTCTGCTATAACTGTAGAACAAGGTGGAAAGAAAAATAGCATTAGATTTTAATAAGTAGCTTTATTGCTACTTATTTTCCAAGATAAGACTTTGTGTTGGAAATGCAAAATCAAGTTTTGCTTCATTAAATTGTTTTAATATATTCATATTAATTTCATCTGTAACTGCAACAATCGGACTTCCTTTTTTGACCCAGTAAAGTACCATTATATTGAGTGAGAAATCTCCAAAAGAATCAAATGCTATAACGCTATCTTGTGTATGTTCGTTTTGATTAATTATCTCTGTTAAAATATTTTTAGCTTTTTCTATATTTTTTACATCTGTATCGTATGTAAGTCCAAGGTAAAACTTAATACGGCGACCTTTTTCTTTTGTGATATTTAGGACTGAATTATCTGTTACAGCAGAATTTGGTACAGTAACTATCCGTCCATCTAATGTTTCAAGACGTGTACTTCTTAGACCAATTTCTCGCACATATCCTTCAAAACCATCTATAACTATACGGTCATTGAGATTAAAAGGTTTATCACTAAAGATAACAAAACCACCGAAAAGATTTGAAACCATATCTTTAGCTGCAAGAGCAAAAACCAAACCACCGATACCAAGACCAGTAATCATAGTTGTTACATCGTATCCTGCATTATCAACACCAATAATGACAGTCATAGTCCAGATAGCAATCTTAATACTTTTACGTACTAATGGTAATAGAACATCATCTAAGTCAGTATCTGAGTCTTTTACTAATGGAACAATGTACTTTTCAACGATAGCATCAAAAAATCTTGTTAGAAACCATGCAAGATTAAAAAGTACTACAAAATAAAAAACACTATCTATAAACTCTCTAACCCCATCTGCCAGAGTAAGCATGTCAAATGCGAACCAAAACCCAAATAGCACTAATGCTAAAGAAAGTGGTTCTTCTATCATGTCTACAAACATTAAGTCTAAATCATTAGAAGTTTTTCTTGTATAAACTTTCAATGTTTTTTGAATTATCCAATAAAGAGTTTTACCTAAAATAACGGCACCTACAGCAAATGAAATTGCATATATCCAAGTTTCAAGAGTATTGTTTAGATATACAGTATCTAGCATCTATCTCATCCTTAAGTATTAAAATAAAATTTAATAGATTTTACTCTTATATATCTATGTTTATTATAAATTAGTGTATAGTTTGTATTAGAAGATGTCATATTGTATAGTGAAACTTTTAAATAATAAGATTGGAGATATATATGAGAAATATATATTTAATTATTGCTAAACAGATTGTTGAAGAAGCTGGAAGAATTGTAAAAGAAGCACGTGAGACAAATACATTTAGTTTTGAATTTAAATCAGATGAAACGCCAATAAGTAATATTGATCAACAAATACAAGATTATATGACAAAACGATTAAAAGATAGTTTTGATATACAGGTTATGGGTGAAGAGAACTGTGAGTCTATAGATGAAGAAAAACCTTATTGGGCGATTGATCCTATAGACGGTACATGGTCATTTATTACTCACGAAAACACATCTGCTATAAACCTTTCTCTTATAGAAAATAAAGAGGTAATTATTGGGATAGTTTATAACCCATTTACTCAAGAGTTTTTTCAAACAGAAAAAGGGGTGAAGTCATATATTGGTATGTTGACTTTGCCATTAAGGGAAAACACTAATGTTGCTGTTGTAAATTTTAAACCAGAGCGTTCCCATCCAATTGTTAAAAGTTTAAATTTACTTTTCAAAGAGGGTAAGATTAAAAAACTAACATCAATAGGTGGTTCAACTACTTATTCAATGTGTATGGTTGCAAAGGGTGCTTTTAGTAATTATATTGCGTATTTTAATTCTCCTGCAAATGCTTGGGATCTTTCTGCAGCTTGTTTAATTATTAAAAACAGCGGAGGATATGTTACAGACTTAGAGGGTGAAGAAGTAGATCCAATTCATCATCAAGGTTATATAGTTGCAAGTGCTAATGAGTCAGTAAAAAATGAATTTTTAGGGATGATAAAACCTTTTTTGGAGAATGAATAGGTGTCTTTAGTCTCAAAAATAAAAAACATATTTAGTCCAAAGTCTGCCTTAGTCTACTATGGACAAGATTTAGAGTATAGTGAAGTCTCAAAACATAACTATGTTCTTGTCCAAGCAGACTATATTGATACGAATAAGCCAAATTTCATAAAATATAAAAATAAAATGTATGCTTACGTAAGTATATGTGAGATTTCACCCCAGATAAAAGAGTATGAAAAAGTTCAAGATACTTGGATAGTTGCAAAAAACTCTGAGTGGAATAGTTTAGTTTTAGACATTAAAAACAAAGAGTATCAAAAGTTTATTTTTAATGAAATTATAGATAAAAGAATTGCTTTGGGTTTTGAGAACTTTTTCTTTGATACATTAGATTCATATCAATTGGCATCTAGCTCCAATGCTCAAAGGGAGAGTTATAAGAGAGCTCTTATTGAGTTTATAAATATTTTTCATAAGAAGTATCCAAAAGCCAAGTTAATTATCAATCGAGGATTTGAATTGATAGATAGTATTTATAATTCAATAGATGCAGTCTTGTTTGAATCTTATTATTTTGGTCTTGGATCAGGAGAAACTCCTTATAGGAGAGTATCGGAGGAAGATAGGAAATGGTTAGATATCCATATAAAGAAAATTAAAACATATTCTTTACCTATAATTGCACTAGATTATCTAGATGAGAATGATATGGATTTGGCAGATGAAGCTATAAAGAGCATTCAAAAAAATGGGATGATAGCTTATGTGTCTAATAGAGATTTAAATATATACGGAAGAAGTAGTTAAGTAGTTGTTTTTTAAAACTTGTAACTTAAGCCGTATTCAATAGCAAGTCGTTTACTTGACATGTAGAAATTAGTATCTTCATGTGTAAAATAAGATGTTTTTATTGTTGCTGATAGTTTAGTAAAGTAACCTATATCTTCATATAACTGACCATTTAGACCAAGTAAAAGTGAAAACTGTGCTCCATATCCGGCATCTGTATTTTTATTATCGAAGTCTGTTATTCCTACCCCTGCATTAAAACCTATAAATGGAGAGAAGTAGTTGTTTATGTTGTAAGCAAATTCAAATTCACCGAGTAAAGTCATATTAGATGCAAGGTCATCTCCACTTTCAATTATGTGAAGTAATTGCAGTGTAACAAGAGGTCTAAAATCAAATCCAATATTTGAACTAACCCCACCTACTAAAGATAGACTTATACCATCAACTTCTATATCGTCTACCGTTTCTGTAACATATGTTTCAAGGTTTTCTAAAGAATACCTTCCCGTAATATTTATCTTAGCAATTCTTAGCATCATGCGTGATGGAGTTGCCACTTGTTGAGTATTTTCTGAATCAAGAGTAAAGTAATCATTTACTAAGGAACACTCTTTTGCATAAAGTAAAGGTGTTATTAGAAAAAGTATTAGAAAAGAGTATTTCATAGAGCCCTTAAAACAGATAAGTATTTTTGGATGAGATTTTACACCTTATATAGTTAAATTAAGTTTATTTATAAATCATTGTAAAATTTAAGTAATATTTACTATCATTTAGAAACACATATTTTACTTTGATAGGATATCTAATGAAACTATTTTTACTATTTTTATTGTCTTTGAGTCTTTTAAGTGGTGAACAAACATTTTCAGCTGAGGCTGAAATTGCAAAAATGAAGGCTGAGTATGAAGCCATGAAAAAAGAGCAAACAAAGAGTTTTGATAGATACAAAGTAGATTTAGAGACGGAGTACAAGGCATATCAAGATGAATTAAAAAAGTATTGGAAAAATCCAAGTTTGTCTTCTCAAAAAGAGTGGATTAGTTATTCAGTAGATAATAAAAGTCGTTCTAAGGTTGATTTTGAAAATGATAAGCTAGTAATTGAAGTAATAGCAAAAGATAAAGAAGACGCATATAAATTGTTAAAAGAGAGATTAGCCTATGTAGTATCAAAAAATACACAAGAAGTTATAAAGAGTGATCCTCTACAAAGTAAGATAGCACAACTAGTACAAAAAGATGAAAGTATCAGCATCTCTATAGACAATAAGCCAATTTTACAAACAGTTATTTTTGATAAAGAACCATCAAAGGAAGAGTTAGAAAAATATACACAAAAAGTAGTCGATACAACTTCACTAAAAACTGAAAAATCATTATTTCCATATAAAAATGTATATTCATTATCGGTAAATTTACCAAAAGATACAACGCTTAAACGCTCAAGAGTATATAAAACTGAGATAGTAAAAAATGCAAATCGTTTTGAGATACCAATCCCTTTAGTTTTTGCAATTATGCATACAGAAAGTAATTTTAATCCATTTGCTAAATCACATATTCCAGCATATGGGTTGATGCAGATTGTACCTAAGTCCGCTGGTCGAGATGTATATAGATTTTTATATAAAAAGGATGGAATGCCAAGTGCAACTTATCTTTATAATAGCAAGAACAATATTGAGATGGGGAGTGTATATTTACATATTTTATACTACAGGTATCTTAAAAAGATAAAAAACCCAGAAAGTAGACTTTATTGTAGTATTGCAGCATACAATACTGGAGCAGGAAATATTGCATGGGCTTTTACTCAAACTCATAATATGAATCTTGCAACTCCAAAAATTAATTCTATGAGTCCTGATGAAGTATATAAACATCTTTTATTAAATTTAAAATATGATGAACCAAAACATTATTTAAAGCGAGTAAAAAAAAGAATGAGTGTATATAAAAAAGCTTATAATTTATAAGTGGTGCTCGATACTGGACTTGAACCAGTGACCACCTCCATGTCATAGAGGCACTCTACCACTGAGTTAATCGAGCTTCTTTCAGATTGTGGAGAGTAATTTTATCGAAAAAATCTTAAACTAATTTTTCTTATTGCATTTTAGAAATAGATGAAAAATTTATATTTCTTTTAGGTGTATTAAGGGTATAATTCGATTATTAAATGCTCCTAGATAAGAGTATATAAAAAGTACCACAGGGTAGATTATGAAATTGACTGAGTTAGAAGAATTAGGATTAAAAAATATTGGTAATGTTTACCATAACCTAAGTTATGATGAATTAATTAAACATGAACTTGACAATGGTGAGGTTCAGGAAACTAAGAAAGGTGCAACTGCAGTTGACACTGGAATATTTACTGGACGTTCACCTAAAGACAAATACTTTGTAGATCGTGATCCATCAAATAAATATATTGCTTGGGGTGACGTGAATCAAAAGGTTTCTTCTGACATTTTTGAAGAGCTTTTATCTGTAGCACAGGAACAGCTTTCAAATACTGATCTTTATGTAACAGATGTATTTTGTGGTTCATCAGTAGCTTCAAAGCGTTCTGTACGTTTTGTTTCAGAGATAGCTTGGCAGTCTCATTTTGTAAAAAATATGTTTATTCGTCCAACAGAACCTGAACTTGAAGTATTTAAATCTGACTTTGTTGTTTTAAATGCGTGTAAAGCTGTAAATGACAAATGGAAAGAACATGGTTTAAATTCAGAAGTATTTGTACTTTTTGATGTTGAAAACAATATTGCTATTATTGGTGGTACTTGGTACGGTGGTGAGATGAAAAAAGGAATTTTTTCAATGATGAACTACTGGTTACCATTAGAGGGTAAACTTTCTATGCACTGTTCAGCTAATGTTGGTGAAAAAGGTGATACTGCACTTTTCTTTGGATTAAGTGGAACTGGTAAAACAACACTTTCTACTGATCCACATCGTGCACTTATTGGTGATGATGAGCATGGTTGGGATAATTATGGTGTTTTTAACTTCGAAGGTGGATGTTACGCAAAAGTAATTAACCTTGATGGAAAAAGTGAACCTGAAATCTACAATGCTATTAAAACAAATGCTCTTCTTGAAAATGTAGTTATGTATGGTGAGGGTGAAGTAGATTATGAAGATGGCTCTAAAACAGAGAATACTCGTGTTTCTTACCCAATTGAACATATTGAGAACCATAAAAAAGATTTAATGGCAGGTCACCCTGAAAACATTATTTTCTTAACAGCAGATGCATTTGGTGTTTTACCTCCAGTATCTAAACTTACTAAAGAGCAAGCAATGTACTACTTCTTAAGTGGTTACACTGCAAAAGTTGCTGGAACTGAGCGTGGTATTACTGAGCCTGTTGCAACTTTCTCTGCATGTTTTGGTGAAGCATTTTTACCATTACATCCAACAGTTTATGCAAAGCTTCTTGGTGAGAAGATTGATGAACATGGCGTTAACGTATATTTAGTAAACACTGGATGGACTGGTGGAGGTTATGGTGTTGGTAAACGTATGAGTATTAAAGATACACGTGCTTGTATAAATGCTATCTTAGATGGAAGTATTAAAGATAGTGAATTTGATACTACTATGACATTTAGACTTCATGTACCAAAAACTTTAGGTGATATCAAGCCAGAGATTTTAAATCCTCGTAATGCATGGAAAGATAAAGAGTTATTTGATAACACTAGAGATAAATTAGCTGGTATGTTTATTGAAAACTATAAAAAATACCAAGATGGAGAGCATACGGACTATGCACCATATGGACCAATAGTAGGTTCTTAGAACTTCATCTTTACTTCATATTGCACAAAAATCCAAAACGGCAGGCTTTTTAGCCTAGCCTTGTTTTGGATATTTTGTACACTCTAAAGTAAATCTAAAATCCTAATAATCCGCTTAGGGATAGATTATTTCTTAACTTTTTTCTTTGTTGCTTTTTCCATGTATAACCATAATAGACTAGCAAATGTTACTAATATAATAGGTGCTATCCAAGGTTTTTCACCAATAGTTTCAGCAACTTTCATTAAAATACTTCCAGAGTAATAGCTTCCTAAACCAAATACTAAAGCCCAAACTGCAGAACTTCCTACATTTAAAATCGCAAATTTTTTAAAGTCATACTTTGTTAACCCGATTGCTATTGGTATGAGCGTTTTAATACCATAAACAAATTTTTGAAATAAAATAATCCATGAGCCATACTTTTTCATTAATACATGAGATAGGGCAAGTTTACGTCTGTGTTTACGAAGACCATCCATCATCATTGATTTTTGATAGCGTGCCATATAAAATAGCATAATGTCGCCAAGAGCATTTGCTATAAACGCTATGAAAATAGAAGTAGTTAAATCCATTTTTCCCATAAAGGAGAGTACGCCTGCACCTATTAACGCTACAAAGCCACCACCGAGTGAATAAAGAAAAAGTCCTATATATCCATATGTAGCTAAATTACTAAAAGTATCTTCCATCTTGTGTAAATCCTATAATTGTTTTATTTTTGCAATCTCGTCACGAAGACGTGCTGCTTCTTCAAAGTTTAACTCTTTTGCTGCTTGTTTCATTTTAAGCATAAGCTCTTTAGTCAGAGCTTTTCTTTCTGATGCTGGCATTTTATCCATTTTTTTATGTTTTTGGTAAATGTTCCCATGCTCTTCAAGTTTTAAATTCTCATCTAGTTTTCTTATGGTCGTCTTTGGCGTTATACCATGCTTTTTATTATGTTCTTCTTGAATCTTTCTTCTTGATGTTGTGGTATCCATCGCTCTTTGCATAGAACCTGTAATTTTATTTGCGTAAAGTATTACACGACCATTTTCATTTCTTGCCCCACGTCCAATGGTTTGAATGAGTGCAGTTTCACTTCTTAAGAATCCCTCTTTATCAGCATCTAATATAGCAACTAAACTCACTTCTGGTAAATCTAGTCCTTCACGAAGTAAATTAATTCCTATGAGAACATCAAATTCACCTAAACGTAAAGAACGGATAATCTGATTTCTCTCTATCGTATCAATATCTGAGTGCATATACTGCACCTTAATACCTAGATCTGCTAAGTATTTAGTAAGTGCTTCTGCCATTTTTTTTGTTAAAACAGTAATGAGTATTCTCTCATTTTTTACAATGATTTTTTTAATCTCATCATGTATATCTTCAACTTGATTATCAGAACTTTTGATTTCAATAATAGGATCTAAAAGACCAGTTGGACGGATTATTTGCTCTGCTTTTACAGCTGACATCTCTAATTCGTACTCAGCTGGTGTAGCTGATACAAATAGATAGTGCGGAGCTTTATTTATATACTCATCAGCCATTAAAGGGCGATTGTCTAGTGCAGAGGGAAGTCTAAAACCATAATCAACTAATACCTCTTTTCTCGCTCTATCTCCCGCATACATACCACGGTACTGAGGTAAAGATACATGAGATTCATCTACAATTACTAAATACTCTTTATTGTTTTGTGCAAAATAGTCAAGTAGGGTAAATGGTGCTTCACCCGGTTTTTTGTTTGTAAGTAAACGTGAGTAGTTCTCAACCCCTTTACACATTCCCGTTGTTTGTAACATCTCTAAGTCAAACTCTACACGCTGTTTTAAACGCTGGTACTCTACAAGTTTTCCAGTAGATTGAAAGTATGCAAGTCTTTCATCAAGTTCTTCCTCTATCCTTTTAATAGCTCTTGCCATTTTTTCTTGGCCAACACTAAATTGTGAAGTAGCATAGATAGTTATCTGTTTATGGTCTTCAAGACGTTTATTGTCTATTACTTCAAAGGTATATATAGCTTCTATCTCATCACCAAAAAATTCTACACGGATAGCTTCTTGCTCAAAGTAGGGTGGATATATATCTAAACTCTCACCATTAACACGAATATGACCTGAATCAAAGTATGTATCATTACGAGCATAACCCATCTCTACTAAACGGAGTAACAATTTTTTTTGGTTAATATCATCACCAACAGCAAGAGCTTGTACCATGTTGAGATACTCTTCTGGGTCACCAAGACCATAGTTTGCAGAAACTGAAGCTATAACTATTACATCATCATATGAAAGAAGGTTTGCAGTAGAACTTAAACGCATACGTTCAAGTTCATCATTGATAGCACTATCTTTTTCTATAAAAAGGTCTTGACGAGGTATATAAGCCTCAGGCTGATAATAATCATAGTAAGATACAAAATACTCAACATGATTGTTAGGAAAGAACTGACGAAACTCTGAATACAACTGAGCCGCAAGCGTTTTGTTATGAGTCATGATGATAGTAGGCATCTTTACATTCTCTATAACACGTGCCATAGTGTGAGTTTTACCACTACCTGTTACACCTTCTAGTGTTTGGTAACGATTACCATCAAGTATACTTTTACTAAGTTCTTTAATAGCGTTAGGCTGATCACCGGCTGGTTGGTAAGGAGATTCTACTTTAAATTCTGGTTTCTTTTTCATTGGTGGAATTATAGCTTTTTATTAATAATACATGTTTTTTAAAGAGTTTTTTTAAATATCCATGCTTTATTGGAGCATGGACTTTTAATTATTTTAACTAACTAACAGATTATTAATCTTGTTCTTCTAAGCTTATAAAATCAAGTGCCATAAAACTCTCTAAAGAATCATCTTTAATATCTAACCAAGTTGCAGGAAGCTGAGTTGCTAATGTGCCTGTAACGGTTGATGTATAAGAGGCTTCTCTGAAGGCCATAATATCGGCCTTCTTATCTTGTAACCACTGCTTGAACATCTCTCCTTGTTCTTCAATTGCAAACTCAGGATAATTTGTTTTTTTATGTAAATCACGTATATAGCTTCCTTGAAAGTCAATATTGTCAATTGAACCACTCAAATTAGCATGACGATCTAGCCAATGCTTCATATCTTTAAGACGATCTTGGGCATTAGGTAACTCAAATTTACCAAGTATAAAATCGCGAGCGTACCAAGCTTGAACATCAAACATATTAAATGTGTAATACTGATCTTGCATACCTAAATAAATCATCTTAGGGTTTTCTTGGAAGAAAATCCCTTTGTATAGATGATCAGGATATAAACAGTTATGAGTTTGTAGACGCAATGCATCAGGTAAAA
>Ga0193963_1001628_pt1 | contig 11045 bp, 11 predicted proteins | sample FB_6_MG_FD_140359 | JGI IMG/M metagenome (GOLD analysis project Ga0193963, IMG submission 140359) | Microbial mat bacterial communities from the Broadkill River, Lewes, Delaware, United States - FB_6_MG | ecosystem: Environmental > Aquatic > Freshwater > River > Microbial mats | place: USA...
TCATTAATTAATGGTAGGGCAAAATATACAAGTGAAAAAAATGATGGTTTTTCTTCAAATATAATAATAGATTTAAAAGCAATTAGTGAATAATTCATTAATTGCTTTTTTTGACTGGTCATTCTGAGGAGCATTATTTTGCGACGTAGGGATCTGTTCCTAAAGTTACTGTATTTAGTATTCTAACTTTTCTATAAAAACTACGTTTCTATTTCGAAAAATATTTCAAATAATAATTGAACCTAAAAATGTTCATTTATTATTTTGCGACGTAGGGATCTCCGTTTGGTATCTTAAACCAGATTCTTACGTCAAAGCTACGCTTTTCCTCAGAATGACAGGAAAAAATGTAGCTTTTCCCCATAATGACAAAAAAATGTAGCTGTCCTTCAGAATGACAAAAGAAATGCAGGGATTTTTTAAGACTGACAGAAAATAGCGCATAAAATTTTTTTAGTAAACAGGCCAAAAAGATATGACCAATGGCTATAGATATAGGACTTGTGGAGTATATGAAATAAAAGGAAGTAAAAGTAAAATATAATTAATAGATTAAAGGGAGGTAGTTTATGAAGCCAAAAAAGAAAATTGTTCAAGATAAAACAGTTGATGTGGTTAAAGATGATAAAAATGTTAAAGATAAAAAAAATCATTTAAAAGAACTTACTGAACTTGCAAAAATTCTTAAAGAAGAAAAAGAATAAAAAATTGGAGGATAAAATGAAAAAAATATTATCATTGGGACTACTTATAGTATTATTATTTGGTTTAATTGGTTGCGGAAAATCAGAGGAGAATGTTTCAAAAGATGAAGTAGAAAATTTAAATGAAGAAATTGAACAGCTTTTAGAAATAGAAGGTGCTGAAGAAGTTAAAGCAGAAGAATCAAGTAATAAAAGCGTTGGAAATTTAAAAGCTTGCGGGGAAGTATATGAAGATGCAAATCTAAGTTATAGCGTTATTGGTATTAGAGAAAATGAGTATAATAATGGAGTTAAATATTTATTATTAAAGCTTGAAGTTTATAATCACTCTAATGAGGATGTAAATTTTACTCCTATGGATAGATTTGCTTTATTAAATAATAAAAATGATGAATGTTCACTAGATTTATTAGCAGAGGTTGATGGAGCATTAAATGGTTTAATTACAAGTGAAAATAAAATTATGGGAGAAGTTGCATTTGAGATTACAGATGATGAAACTGAAGATTATGTGCTTCAAATAGGGAAATCATTTGAATATAAAGATGCAATTAAAATTCAAAATAGCGATATTGGAGCTATATATAAAGAAAACTTTGAATCGTCTGGAATTGAAAGCGAATATTTAATAGGAGTACCACTAGAGTCAGATCAGCTTACTATTTTAGTAAAAGAAGCTAAAATTGAAGCGTCTGATAAAGAGGGAAAAGAATTATTACTTTTAGATGTATCAGTTAAAAATAATGATAGCGAGGCAATATCATTTATGGCAGGCATTAATTTAAATGGAGTTTATACAGCTAGTGGAAATAAACTTGATTCAAGTGTAAATGAATGGACTTTTCCTAATGATTACATTGAAAGTGGAGAAACTGCAGAAGGAATTTTATCATATTATGTGACGGATAAAGAAAGAGATTTTTATATGACGGTAACACCTAATTTAGATAATTATTCTGATAAAAAAAATATTGTTTTAAATATTAAATAGGGAGAGAAATTATGAAAAAGAGAATTTATTGTATTATATTAATTATTAGTTTAGCGCTATTAACAATAGCTTGTGGAGAAGCAGATAAAGAAAAAAGCGCCGAAAATTTAACTGAAACTAAAGTAGAAACTAAAGATTTAGAAACGGAAAGTGAAACTAAAGAGGATAGCGAAAAAGAAGAAACTACTGAAGTTAAAACAGAAGAAAATACAACTGAAGAAGCCGAAATTGAAATAGAAGAAGCTCAAACTGCAATAAGTAAGGAACATTCAAATTTAACTGTTGAATCTGAAATAGTTTCATTTAATATGACAACTAAGATGAAAACATACTATAAAGATTCAAATTCTAGAACTGAAATTTCAATTACCGGTATGCCAAGTAGTATACTTATTCATTTAGCTGATAAAGAAGAAATGTATTATTATTCAGAAGATAAGAGTGAAGGCGTAAAAATGACAGGTGCAAAATCTACTTATGCTCAAGAAATGGGTCTTATGATGGATACAACAATGATAGAAGAAATAAAAAAAAGAGCGCCAGAAGATATGATTACTAGAGATGAAGATTTAGATGGAGAAAAGGTTTTATATTTTGAATTTAAAGAAACAGATGAAGAAGTTGGAGAAATGCAAGTTAAAATGTGGTATAGCGAAAAATATCTATTACCTATGAAATATGAAATTATAGTTGGAGAATCCGCATTAGTTTCTATGAAGGTAACAAGTATAAGCGATAATGAAAAGGTGGATTCTTCGTTGTTTGAAATTCCACAGAATGTTACATTTGAAGAAATGGATATGAAAGAGATGATGGAACAAAATTATTAAAATTAATATCCTTTTAATACTCGCAGAATTATTATATTATAATAATTATAAAGTAACACTGTTATGGAGGAATTAAATGGATAAACAAAATTCTAAAGAAAAAATAATTAAAGCTGGAAAAGATGAATTTATATCAAAGGGATTTAAAGATGCATCTCTTAGGCAAATAGCCAAAAAAGCAGGAGTAACAACTGGAGCAATTTATGCTCATTTTAAAGATAAAGAAGCTCTATTTGAAGAATTAATATCCCCTGCTACTACCATTATGGAAGATATGTTTAATAATACTTCAAAGGAGTATAAAAGTTTATTTTATGAAGCCCCTAAACTTAAATATATTATTTGGGATAAAGCAAGTGAAAGAATGAAAAATCATATTGAAGATATATATAAAGATTATGATGCATTTAAGTTGTTATTGTGTTGCTCAGAGGGAACTAAATATAGTGATTTTATTTTTAAATTAATAAATGAAAGTATTTTAGGAACAAAAGATTATTTTAGATATTTAGAAAATAAAGGAATTAAAATTCATCAATTATCAGATAGGGAATTAGAAGTGCTAATTCATACTCATTTTTCTTCTATTTACGAAGTTGTAAGAAGGGATATGAGTTATGATGAAGCAAAGACATATATAGATACAATAAATGATTTCTTTTCTGCCGGATGGATGAAAATATTGAATTTTACAGTTTAAGAAGCTTTAAAAAGCTTCTTTTTTTCAAAGCCAAATATGAAAAAGATTATCATTATTGACAATAATAACAGTGTTATGCTAGAATGATATCGCAACATAACGCTGTTATCAAAAAGGGAGAGTGATGATAATGAATTCAAATGAATATTCGCTAAAAGGCTTAAAAAGAATAGGTGAATATGCAAAAGGTAATAAATTATTAGTTTTAAAAGCTGTTATATTGATTTTTTTAAGTGTTCTTTCTGGAATTGTATCTTATTTATTGGTTTATCCAATAATAAAAGAATTAATAAAAGAAGGAATTATTGAAAATAACACGCTAATATTTTTTTGCATAGGGATTGCATTAGCTGGAATAATGAAATCTATTTTTTTTAATAAGGGACTTGAAGCTTCTCATGAGGCGGCTTATGCAATTTTATATAAAATGAGGGTGAAAATTGCTGAAAAAATGGTTAAAATGCCGCTTGGAGACGTAAATGAAAGAGGTGCAGGAAGTTTTAAAAGAAAGTTTGTAGATGATATTGAAAGCGTTGAGATAATATTAGCTCATTTGATACCCGAAGGAATACCATATTTATTAGCTCCAATAATTGTATACACTATAATATTTATTACAGATTGGAGAATGGGTTTATTATCATTGGGTTCATTGCCTTTTGGTTTGTTAGCTATGGGAGTTATGATGAAAGTTGGCTATAAAAGAATGCCTAAGGCATATGAAGCTACAAATAAAATGAATAAAACTATAATTGAATATATTAATGGAATGGAAGTAATAAAAATATTTGGTCGTTCAACTGATTCATATCAAAGATATAAAAGTTCGGTGAATAATTATAAAAAATATATTCTGGATTGGTGGAAAAATTCATGGCCATGGATGGCGATTTACTCTGTATTATTGCCATGTACAATAATGTTTATGCTTCCATTTGGGTATAAAATGTATCTTAATGGGAAAATAGAATTAGAAATTTTTGTATTTTGTATTCTTATGGCAATTAGTTTAGGTGCACCATTAGTTAAATTTATGAGATTTATACCCGCTATTCCACAATTGGCTCAAAGAATAAATGAAGTAGAAAAAATATATGACAATAAAGAATTAATTGAGGGAGAAAAAACTATTGATAAAAATAATTTAAATATTTTATATAAAGAAGTTTGTTTTGCATATAAAGATAAAGATGTATTAAATAATATAAGTTTTAATATTCCATATGGGACTATTAATGCAATAGTTGGAGAATCGGGGAGTGGGAAAAGTACTATTGCAAAATTATTAGTTCATTATTGGGATGTAAAAAAAGGAGCAATAAAGATAGGCAATATTGATATTAGAGATGTGAAAGTTGAAGAGCTTATGAATTATATATCATATGTAGATCAAGATACTTTTCTATTTGATATATCAATAATGGAAAATATAAGACTTGGAAATTTAAATGCTACTGATGAAGAAGTTATTGAGGCATCAAAAAAAGCAAGATGTCATGACTTTATTATGAATTTTTCAAATGGATATAACACAGCTGCTGGAGATGCAGGAAATAAATTATCTGGAGGACAAAAACAAAGAATTACTTTAGCAAGGGCAATATTAAAAAATGCACCTATTATAGTTTTAGATGAAGCAACGGCTTATTCAGATCCAGAAAATGAAGACAAAATACAAGAGGCTCTTTCTAAATTAACAGAGGGAAAAACTGTTATTGTTATTGCACATAGATTAAGCACTATAGTTTCTGCAGATCAAATAATTGTTATGGATAATGGAAAAATAATAGGTAAAGATACTCATAATAATCTTATAAAAGATAATATTGTGTATAAGAAACTCTGGAATGCACATCAAAAATCTATGTCATGGGAACTGGAAGTTGGAAACAGTGAAAGAGAGGTTAAGCATGCTTAGTTCTGTAATGAGAATTTTAAGATTATCAAGCCATCATAAAACAAAATTAAAAACTGCCTTTTTTCTATCTATTTTTGAGTCATTTTCTGTAAATATGCCCATTTTAGCTTTTTTATATGGTTTATATAAAATTATGATTAATCAATTTGTTAGAGAGGATATTATAAAAGTATCTTTAATATTATTTTTAGGACTTTTTTTTAGAGCTTTATTTAGACATGGAATACATGTTTTTCAAAGTGGAACTGGCTATAATATGATGGCTGATGAAAGAATGAAACTTGGAAATTTAATTAGAAGACTACCTATGGGATATTTTACAGACGGTAATATAGGCAATATATCATCTGTAATTACTTCAGATATGGTATTTCTTGAAGAGGTAGCAATGGAAAAATTCACAGTGATTATTTCTAGTTATTTAAATGTGATTATTGGAATTATTATGCTAAGTATTTTTAATCTAAAGATGGGATTATTGATATTTATTATAACTTTAATTTCAATTATTATGCTAAATATTATATTTAAAAGAAGTAAAGAAATTGCACCTAGAAGACAAATCGTGGTAGAAAATTTAATCAAATCGGTGCTTGAATATGTGAGGGGATTATCTGTATCAAAGGCTTTTAATTTAAGTGGAGATAAATCAAAAGCTGCAAGTAATTCGTTTAGAAATATTAGAGATATAATGATTGAATTTGAAAAATGCTTAACTCCATTATTATTATGGCATGAAATTTTAATTGGAGTTGGAATTGCTTGCGTGATTTTTATGGCAAGTGTTTTGGCTAATAATGGACAACTTGAAATATATTTTGCTGTAATAATGATTGTATTTTCATTTGAAATATTTATTCCACTTCTAACACTTTCTAGAACTATACCAATGATTAGAATAGTTGATGCTGGATTAGATAGATATCAAAAGATAAAGGATGCAAAATTATTAGATAATGATGGAAAAAATATTAAGCTAGATAAGTTTGATATTGAATTTAATAAAGTAACGTTTGCATATGAGGACAAAGATATTATAAAAGATATGAGTTTTAAAATAGAAGAAGGAACTATGACGGCATTAGTTGGGAAATCAGGGTGTGGGAAAACAACTATTGCAAATTTAATCGCTAGATTTTGGGATATTCAAAATGGAGATATTAAAATTGGAGGAGTTTCCACAAAGAGTATGACTTGCGAAAGTTTATTAGATAATATTAGCATGGTTTTTCAAAAAGTATATTTATTTAACGATACAATAATAAATAATATAAAATTTGCAAAACCAGAAGCAAGCTATGATGAAATTGTAGAGGTCTGTAAAAAAGCAAGATGTCATGACTTTATATCAAAATTAGATGATGGATATAATACAATGGTTGGAGAAGGTGGATGTACATTATCTGGTGGAGAAAAACAAAGAATTTCTATTGCAAGGGCAATGTTAAAAGATGCACCAATAATCTTATTGGACGAAGCAACTGCAAGTGTAGATGCAGATAATGAAGCGTATATAAAAGAGGCAATAAGCGATTTGGTTAGGAATAAAACCTTAGTTGTGATTGCACATAAACTATCAACTATAAAAAATGCAAATCAAATATTAGTCATTGATTCAGGAGAAATAACTCAAAGAGGGACTCATAAGGAACTAATAGATTTAGAGGGATATTATCAAGATTTTTGGAAAAGAAGAAATGTAGCTAAGTCGTGGACTTTATAATTTGACAAAGAAAAGCTTCTCATAAGAAATTCTAATGAGAAGCTTTTCTTTTATAATAATTTTTCTATATCTTTTTCAATTTCTTCTGGAGCAATTGGAGATTCATATCTTTTTACAACATTACCTTCTTTATCTATTAAGAATTTTGTGAAATTCCATTTAATATCATTTCCTTCTAAAAGATGAGGCAATTTTTCACTTAAAAATCCTTGCATTTTTGCGCCACCTTCTGAATTTAAATCGTATCCTTCAAAAGGAGTTTCAGATGTTAAGTATTTAAATAATGGATCAGCATTTTCACCGCGAACGTCTATTTTTTGAGATAGTTCAAAAGTAACACCATAGTTTAATTCACAAAATGATTTAATTTCTTCTTTTGTTCCAGGTTCTTGTTCTAAGAACTGATTGCTTGGAAAACCTATTATTTCAAAATCATTTGATTGATATTTTTGATTTAAAGCTTCTAGACCTTTATATTGAGGAGTAAAACCACATTTACTAGCTGTATTTACTAATAATAAAACTTTCCCTTTATAAGCTTCCATTGAAACTACTTCGTCATCCATGTTTTTAAAATTATAATTGTATATTTTCATAAAATCCCTCCTAATATTTAATCTTGCTAGATTAATCTTGTAAGATTAATATACACTATATATTTATTTTTGTCAAATAAAAAACTGTAAAAATTTTAACAGTTTAAAATCATTACAGTTTATTTTTGTGCATTATTTAATTTTTCGGTAAGTTTATCAAGCATATTTGTAAATTCTAGATACTCCTCAAATGACATATCTAATGATTTTGCCAAATTTTCAGGAATTTGAAGTGCTTTATCCTTTAATTCTAAACCAGCTTTAGTTAGTTTAACGATAGCTTTTCTATCATCATTAGGATTTTTAATTTTTGATAGATAGTCTAATTTAACAAGTCTTTTAATTATTGGAGTTAGAGTGCCTGTAGACATATTAAGAGTAGTTTTAAGTTCTCTAAAATCTATAATTTCTTTTTCCCAAACAACTAACATAGTTACATATTGAGGATATGTTAAATTTAAATTATCTAAAATAGGTTTATAAAGTCTAGTCATTAATCTAGAAGCAGAATAAATTCTAAAACACAATTGATTTTCTAGTTTTAATGCATTATCTGACATAATATCATCCTTTCAATCTTACTAGATTGAATTAATTATAATTAATAAAATATATTTTGTCAAAAGAGTTGACAAATCTTCTTATATATTTTAATATCTAAATATTACGATATAAGAGAGGGAGTTTTTAATGAAAAAAAGTCATATGAATTGGTCGTGGATATTAATAGTATTGTTTTTTGTTTTGTCGATTGTAAATGTATATTTTGGGTTATTAGGTCTTATATGTATGACCATGCCGATTTATCATGCGCTTAGAAAAAGGGGTAAAGTCCATTGTGCGAAATATTGTCCGAGAGGTTCTTTTTTAGGAAAATTTTTATCAAAAATTAGTTTGCATAATAATCTTCCAAGATGGATGACTACTAAATTATTTAAGAATAGTTTATTGGGAGTTATGCTTTTAATGTTAAGTATTTCTATGATTCACAGTAGAGGATCAATTCCTATTATTGCATTTTCATTATTTAGATTTATGGGAGTATCTTTTATAGTAGGTATTTTACTTGGGATATTTTTCAAACCAAGAAGTTGGTGTAGTGTTTGTCCTATGGGAAATATGACGCATAAAATTTCAAAAATAGTGTAAAATTTATTTAAACGAATGTCATTTAAGGAATAAAAATTCTTTAAATGACATTTTTTTGATTTAGTAATAATGGGTATAAATAAAACTAATGGAGTTGACATAAGCAAACACTGGTGATAAAGTATACCTATAATAAATATTAAGGTGAACCATAAAATTAAATGGAGGTTATAATGAATAGAGGAGAGGAAGATTATATTAAGGCAATTTATGAGTTGAAAATATTTGATGAAGAAATAGAATATATTACAAATCAGCAACTTGTAGATTTTTTTAATCATTCAGCGCAAACAGTAAGTGAAATGGTAAAAAAATTAAATAAGCATAAATTGATTATCTATACTCCTTACAAAGGTTCAATTTTAACTGAAAAAGGAGAAAATGCAGCTATTAGATTAATAAGGGTACATAGAATTTGGGAGCTGTTTTTAGTTAAACATCTTAACTATACATGGGAAGAAGTACATGAAGAAGCAGAAAAACTAGAACATGTAACATCTAACTTATTAGAAAAAAGAATGTATTCTTTTTTGGGAAAACCTAAAAAAGGTCCACTTGGGAATCCAATACCAAATGAAGATGGAAAGTTTGAAAACAGTTTAAATATAAAACTTTTAGATGCTAAAAAAGAAAAAATATACAAGATTGTTAAAGTATCAGATAGTATTGATTTACTAAAATATTTAAATCATTTAAATTTGCGAATTGGAAGTACTATCAAGATTATTTCAATAGATTCATTTGGTGAAATATTGGAATTAGAATATAAAGAAACTAAAATTTTTATTGCAAAGAAAATTGCAAATATGATATTTGTAAGCGAAGATTTGGAGGGAAGTATATGAAAAAATTAGCAGTTTTACTAATTAGTTTAGTATTGGTTATTTCTTTTGTGGGATGTACAGAAAAAAAAGAAGATAATGGTAAAATAAAGGTTGTTGCAACAACAACAATGTTAGCCGATATGGCGAGAGTCATTGGTGGGGATCATGTGGAAGTTGACGGATTAATGGGTCCAGGGATTGATCCACATTTATATAAGGCAAGTGCAGGGGATGTTTCAGCAATGCAGGATGCAGATATAGTTGTATTTAATGGACTTCATCTTGAAGGTAAAATGGGAGAAATATTTGAGAATTTAGAAGGAAATGATAAATCTGTTGTCGTAATTACTAAAGGTATAGAAGAAAAAGATTTAATTACCGATGAATCATCGGAAGGACATGATCCTCATATATGGTTTGATGTTTTGCAGTGGAAAAAATCATCTATAAATTTATATAATGAATTAATTGAATTTGCACCAGAATACAAGGATGACTTTAAGAAAAATTATGATAATTATATGGATGAGCTTGATGAATTAGATAGTTATGTTAAAGCTCAAGTAGAAAAGGTTAATGAGGATTCTAGAATATTGATAACTGCACATGATGCTTTTGCATATTTTGGAAAGGCTTATGGATTTGAAGTAAGAGGACTTCAAGGAATTTCAACATCTTCAGAGGCAGGAACAAGTGATGTTAAATCATTGGCAGATTATATTGTTGAACATAAAATAAAAGCAATATTTATTGAATCTAGTGTTCCAGCAAAAAATATTGAGGCATTAAAAGAAGCTGTATTAGCACAAGGATTTAATGTTGAAATAGGAGGAGAACTTTATTCTGATTCACTAGGAACAAAGGGTACAGATGCTGAAACATATTTAGGTACTGTAAGGGCAAATATTGATACTATAGTAAACGCATTGAAATAGGGGTGACTTATGACTAAATCAAATAATTATGTGGTAGAAGTAGAAGATATGACAGTTGCATATAATGTAAAGCCTGTGTTATGGGATATTGATTTAAAAGTTCCAAAAGGTGTGTTAATGGCAATTGTAGGGCCAAATGGAGCAGGAAAATCCACTATGCTTAAAGCAATGCTCGATTTGATTAAACCAATATCTGGTTCTGTTCTATTTAATGGACAGAGTTATTATAAGCAAAGAAAACGTATTGGTTTTGTTCCTCAAAGAGGAAGCGTGGATTGGGATTTTCCAACTACGGTATTAGACGTTGTACTTATGGGAAGGTATGGGCATGTAGGATGGATTAAAAGAACAACTGCGAAGGATAAAAGTTATGCAATGGATGCATTAAAAAAAGTTTCAATGGAAGACTTTGCAAAGAGACAAATTAGTCAATTAAGTGGAGGACAACAGCAAAGAGTTTTTATTGCAAGAGCATTGGTTCAAGATGCAGATATTTATTTTATGGATGAACCATTTCAAGGTGTTGATGCAAAAACAGAAAGAGCTGTAATTGAAATATTAAAAGAACTTAGAACCTTGGGGAAAACAGTACTGGTTGTGCATCATGATTTACAAACAGTAAAAGAATATTTTGACTATGTAACTTTGTTAAATACACAATTAATAGCAAGTGGA
>Ga0193963_1001633_pt1 | contig 11034 bp, 9 predicted proteins | sample FB_6_MG_FD_140359 | JGI IMG/M metagenome (GOLD analysis project Ga0193963, IMG submission 140359) | Microbial mat bacterial communities from the Broadkill River, Lewes, Delaware, United States - FB_6_MG | ecosystem: Environmental > Aquatic > Freshwater > River > Microbial mats | place: USA...
ATCATATATCTTTTTCTCTTTTACTAACTGCTCAACTATTTTAATACCTAAACCATCAATATTCATACAGTTTTTAGATGCAAAATAGATTATTGAGTTTGTTACAATACTTGGACAATCTAAGTTCTGACATTTAATAAGTGTACCTTCATCTAAAAGTTCACTTTGGCATTCTGGACATTGTGTTGGTCTTAGAACTTGTTTTTGACTTCCATCTCTTCTATCATGAAATACCTTAGTTATTTTTGGAATAATATCACCAGATTTGATAATAATTACTTCATCATTGATTCTTAAGTCTAATCTTTCTATTTCATCATAGTTATGTAAAGAAGCTCTCTCAACCATACTTCCATCAATATGAGTTGGCTCAACAGCAGCAACTGGAGTTATAACACCAGTTCTTCCTACTTGTTGAATAATATCTTTGATTTTTGTAGTTTTTTCAACTGCTGGAAATTTATAAGCACAAGACCATCTAGGGAATTTTACTGTGTACCCAAGCTCTTCTTGAACTTCAATATGATTGATTTTTACAACCATACCATCAAGCATCATTTCAATACTATCACGTGCAGCGATAATTTTGTGGTAAGTTTCTTCAATCCCATCAACTTCTTTTGTAATAGTTTGTAAAGGTGGTGTAGCAAAACCAAGTGAGTAAATATACTGCATCATATCAGATGTTCTATCAAAGTCTAAAGTATTTTCACCAACTCCCCATACATTAAAAAATAGTTTTCGCTTAGCTGTGATATTTGGATCAAGTTGTCTTAAACTCCCGGCAGCTGCATTTCTAGGATTTGCAAAAGGTGCTTCTTCGTCTTTAAGTCTTTGTTCATTGATTTTCTCAAAGTCACTTTTTTTGATAACTATTTCACCTCTTATTTCTAAAAGGCCTTTTTCTTCTATTTGAAGTGGAATAGAGTGGATAGTTTTTACATTGTTTGTAACATCTTCACCAATACTTCCATCACCTCTAGTAATAGCTTGCTTTAAAAGTCCATTTTCATAAATAAGATTTAATGAAGCTCCATCAAATTTTGGTTCACACATAAATTCTAAATCTGTATGTACTTTTTTTGCTCTATTTATCCAATCTACAAGTTCTTGAGTATCAAATACATCTTCTTGTGACCACATTCTAGATAAATGTGATGCTTTTTCAAAGCCATCTAATACATATCCACCAACTCTTTTATTTGGTGAATTTGGATGTGAATTTTGAGGATATGTTTGCTCATAGGCTAAACATTCCCTTGAAAGTTTATCGTACTCTTCATCAGTAGCTTGTGGATTATCCTCCACATAATAAGCATGTGCCCAAGATATCATTTTTTCTATTTGTATTTTATATTCATCATGTGTAAAAATTTCAGTCATTTATTCTCTTTGGTATTTTTATAAGTTGGTATTGTATCGAAATATATCATACATTCATTTGAAGCAAATAAATTGTTATTAAATGAACTAAAAATAACATTCTCTAAAAAAAAGTGTTATAATATATGAATATTAAAGGAGGGAGTATGGGAAATCTCGAAAATCTTAATTTTTATAAAAGTATTTTTGAAAAGTTATCTGTAGCAATATTTGTAGCTGATATCAAAACAGGGCAGATAATAGATGCTAATCAAGAAGCATGTAATTTAATTGATTTACCATATACCGAACTGATTAAATTGCATCAGTCCCAACTTCATCCTCCTTTTGAAGATGAAAAAATCAAACTTCGATTTAAAAATCATATTCAAATGCTATTAGAAAATAAAAAAGTTAATCCTGCTGAACATGTTGTTTGTGACTCTAAAGGAAATCATATTCCTGTTGAAATAACTCCTACCTTAGTAACTTTAGAAGATAAAACTTATATTATAGGTTTATTTAAAGACTTAAGAGAAAGAAAAGAACATGAAAATGTAATCTCTTATTATGATAAAGCTATGGAAAAATCTTCAACATTTTTAGCCTTTGTTGATGAAAACTATATTTATCGCTCAGCAAATGATGCCTATGCTAAAACATTTAATAAAACAAAAAAAGAAGTAATAGGAAATACTGTATCTAATGTAGTTGGAGCTAATTATTTTGAATCAACAGTAAAAGAAAGATTAAAAAGAACATTAAAGGGTGAATCTGTACATTTTGAATCAAAACTTGATCTTAATGATAAAATTATGTATTTAGAAGTAAATTACGAACCATATTATAATATTGAGAAAAAAATCAAAGGTGTAGTAGTAACTGTACATGATATGACAAGATATAAAGAGTATGAGCTTGAAAATATTAGAAAAGAAAAACTTCTAGTACAACAATCAAAAATGGCAGCAATGGGAGAAATGCTTGAAAATATAGCTCACCAGTGGAGACAACCTTTAAGCGTAATTTCTACTTGTGCAAGTGGTATTAATCTTCAAAAAGATTTTGGAACCCTAACTGATGAGATGCTTCTAGAGTCTTTAAAAAATATTGTAAATACAACTTCATATTTATCTGAAACAATCAATGACTTTAAAAACTTTTTTGAAAGAGACAAAGAAAAGAAAAACTTTAATATTAACAATAATATTGATAAAACTCTTGATTTAATTGAGATGGGTTTTTCGAATAATGAGATTTCTGTACTAAAAGATTATAAAGACAGTATTGTAATACATAGTTATAATAATGAATTTATGCAAGTTTTATTAAATATTATGAACAATGCCAAAGATGCAATCATCTCAAATGAAAAACTAAAGAATAAAAGAAAAATTATTTGTATAAGTATATACAAAAAAGATGGTAAAGCCATAATAGAAATAAAAGACAATGCAGGTGGAATAAAAGACGATGTAATGGATAAAATCTTTGAACCATATTTTACAACTAAACATCAAAGCCAAGGGACAGGTATCGGACTTTTTATGACAAGAGAAATTATAACTAAACATATGGAAGGTATAATTGAAGTCGAAAACACTAGCTATGAAATCGATGGTATTGAATATAAAGGCGCATTATTTAGAATTATCATTTAGTTATTTTATATACAAATCCACATAAAATAATATAGAAAAAATAGAAAAACCAACTAATTGAATCTTTCAAAGTACTATGAAATCATAGTTTTTTAAAAAAATGAATATTACATTTCTGTTACAAAAAAACTCTATCTATCTAACATTTAATTATTTTTTAAATAAAACTCAAATAATCTCTGCTATAATTTATACATAACAAGGTGGGAAAAGATATGAGTTATTTAGATATATTTATAATTGGTTGGAATTTAAACGCTTTAATGTTTGTAATAAATTTTTTAATGGCTATAAAAGTAATCTCAAGTCAAGATAAATCAAGACTACAAAAAGAGAGTGAAGTTTTAAAAGAATTAAAAAATGAACTTGATCAATATTATCCTTATAGAACATACACAACACTTGTAACATATATGGTTCCTTTTACTGCATTCTTTAGAATGACTCTAAGAATCATAGAAATGCAATTTTTCTTCCAAAAAAATGAAGATGCAAAGATGTTTGATTTTATGGTGTATAAATACATGACAGATATAAACAAGGCTAAAAATAGAAACTAATTTAATAAAAACATTTTTACCACATATTTTTTTTATAGAATACTCCAAAGGAAAAAAATGAGCAATCTTTCACGGCGAGAATTTATAAAAAAATTACATCTATTTGGATTAACCCTTGCTTTTTATAAACCCACTAATTTACTATCAACTAACCTTAAACCTTATTATCCTCCCTTATTAACTGGTATTAGAGGAAATCATGAAGGTACTTTTAAGTATGCACATAAAATTGCTTTTGAAAATAAAAAATATAAAACAGAAGTAAAAATAGAAAAAGAGTATGATCTTATTGTTGTAGGTGCCGGAATTAGTGGGCTTTCTTCTGCTTATTATTACCTAGAAAATATTAATAAAAATGCAAAAATACTAATTCTAGATAATCATGATGATTTTGGTGGTCATGCAAAAAGAAATGAATTTATAGTAGATGGGAAAACTTTACTATCTTATGGTGGAACACAAAGTTTTGATAATATCTCTTCTTATAGTGATACTGCAAATGATCTATTAAAGTCTTTAGGTATTGAGCTTTCTAAATTTGAAGAGTATTATGATAAAGATTTTTTTGATAAAAATGATTTAACAAGTGGAATTTTTTATCCAAAAGATACTTTTGATAATACTAATTTAATAAAAAGTGCACTTCCCATAAACACAAAGTTTATAGATTTTTCTAATGGATATATGCCTTATTTAAAAGAGGCTCCTAGTTTTAAATCTACACTAAAAGATATTCCACTAAAAAAAGAATTAAAAGACAAGTTACTAGAAGTTATTGAAGGTAATGAAAATATTAATGATTATGAAGATTTAAATTATGTTGAGTTCTTAAAAGAGTCTTTTAATATAAATGAAAAACCATTGCTTGAATTATTGTCAAATATTTCAAGTGATGATGCAGCTTTAGCTGGTAAAGCAATTAGTCTTGAAGAGGCAAAATATAGTAAGTTTCTAGGTTTATCAAAATCTATATTTGAACTTAGTAGTATTTTCTCTAACGATAAGTATATTCATCATTTCCCTGATGGAAATGCCACATTAGCAAGACTCTTAGTAAAAAGATTAATTCCAAGTATTTCAAACTTTTCCAATGTTGAAGAGTGTGTAAGTGCAAAGTTTGATTATACTAAGTTAGATAATAAAAGTAATAATATAAATATAAGACTAAATTCATATGTAAGTTCTATTGAAAATATAAATAATAAAACAAATGTTCAATATATAAAAGACGATGTAGTTTATGAAATACAATCAAAACATACTATTATGGCAGGATGGCATAGTGTTGCTGCTACTATTATAAAAGACTTACCAAAAAGACAAGAAAAAGCACTAAAAGCAAATGTAAAAATGCCTTTAGTTTATGTTCAAGTTGCCCTAAAAAACTGGAAGTTTATTAAAAAAGTAGGAATTGCCTCGACATACTGTCCTAGTTCTTATTGTCAGTTTGTAAATATGGATTTCCCGATTAATATTGGAAAATACAATGCTATTCGTAATCCTGATGAGCCTACAATTTTAACAATGATGAGAATGCCAAGTCCAACAGATATTGATAAAGAAGTGATTGAACTTTTAAGATTAGGTAGATATGAGTTATTAGGTACTTCTTATAATCAATTTAAAGAAAATATTAAAAATCAACTTGAAGAAATGTATTCAAAATATGGCTTTAACTATGAACGTGATGTTTCAGATATAACAATAAATCGTTGGTCTCACGGTTATACTTATGAAGGAGCTTTAGAAGAAGCTGGATTTAAAAAGAAAGAAGCAAGGAAAACTTTTGGGAATATTTATTTTGCAAATGCTGATTCTGCTGGAAGTGCGTATACAGATGCAGCAATTGATATGGCATATATGGCTGTTTCAAAAATAGCTAAAAGAGGATAATTTTAATTATTCTCTTCTTTTGCTACAAGTGAAAGTTCATAAAGCCAAACTTGTAAATCTTTCATATCATCAAAATGTTTAAAAGCATAGTCAATTATTTCTTCTTTATAAAACTTCTCATCAATTGGGTATTCTTTATAAGCATGAAGTGTTCCATATAAGGCTAAGTGTGCGTATTTATACTCTTTATCAATTCCTTTTGGAATTCTTTTATATCTAGGAGCACAAAGGTCATAGCCTTTTTCTTTTAGTTCATTTAGTATTTTTTCTAGCTCGGCTGCTTTTGTTTCATTTTTGATATATTCTCTATATACTTTTAACATAGGAGTTTTAAAGTCTCTCATTCCTGTACCTATATAATAAGTATCTCTTGTATAGAAGAAATAAAAACTTGAACTATCCATTCTATGTGTAGTTCCTTGCCAGAAGATTATTCCAACTTTTTCTTTCATTGGAGTTTTGTCTTTTGAGAATCTTGTATCTCTATATATTTTAAATAAAGATTTAGAAGCTTTTGGAATAGCATTTATTGTAGGTACTAATATTTGAAGTGTTTCACCCATCTCATCTACGAAGGCTTTATTTGGATTTAGAATATTCTCTTCCCAAATATGTCTGTTATTTTCAAACCATACTTTAGTATTATTTACATATAAATCTTTTAGGAACTTTGTTCCTTCTTTTTTAAATCCATCAAATTGCATTATATCACTTTAGTTTTTTTCATTATAGCAAATTAAGATTATAAGTTTTTAAACTAATTTTGAAGAGAAGTTTAAAAATAATGTAATATACTTATATCAAATTTAAATAAGGAATATAATATGAGAAATATTTATAAACTTACTATCTTAATGTTTTTAATTCTTGGACTAACAAGTGCAAGTGCAAAAGATGTTCTAACGAAACAAATGGTTACGAATCTATTATCAAAAATGGACAAAACTACAGTTGATTTAGATGCAAAAGCTTTAGGTGATTTACTAAGTGATAATGTACTTATAAAGATAGTCCTTCCTAAACAAAATGGAAAAAATCCAATAGTAAGTCCCAATAAAAAACAATATATCTCTTTGTTAAAGCAAGCATGGGCTAAAAATAAAAACTATAAATACCAAAGATATAATGTTAATATAGAAATATCTAATAATAAAGCTATTACATCTTTTAATGCAAAAGAAAGTATCCAAGTAGAAAATAAAACTATAGATACTTACTCAAAAGATCAAATGCTTATTGAAATAATTAATGGTAAAGCTTTAATTACAAAAGTTGTGACTTTTTTACAAAAATAAAAGATGATAGATAAACAATTTTTAGGTTTTTATGGTACTCCTTCTTTATTTAAAAATAAAATAAAGAATATTGAACAGTTTGATTTTACAAAAATATCTGTAGATACTTTAGATTTTGATAACTTACAAATTGTTCAAAAAATGCCATTAGGGAAAAGAGTAGAAAAGTTTTTTGAATTTTATATAAATAATTCATTACGTTATAACATTTTGAGTCAAAACATACAAATAATTCATAATAAAAATACCTTAGGTGAAATTGATTTTATTTTAGAAGATACTAAATTAAATAAACACATCCATTTAGAATTGGTATACAAATTTTATTTGTATGATGATAGATTTGAAAAAGAGCTTGATAAATATATTGGTCAAAATAGAGATGATACACTAGTTAAAAAGCTTACAAAATTAGAATATAAACAATTTCCTTTATTGTTTAAAGATCAAGCTAATAAATATCTTTCAGGTATTGATTTAGAAAATATTGAACAACAAACATGTTTTAGAGCTAATATATTTTTGCCCTTATATTTAAAAGATAAAAAACTACCTTTAATTGATAATAACTGTATAAAAGGTTTTTATATCCATATTGATGAGTTTTTATCAAATGAAGATTATAAAAGTTATGAGTATGCAGTACCTCATAGATATGACTGGATTGTTGAACCAAAAGAGAATAATGTATGGGATTCTTATGAAAAAGTATTAGGACAAGTGAAGTTTTTCTTAGACTTAAGAAAATCTCCACTTGTTTGGTTAAAAAAAGAGAATACGTATGAAAGTTTCTTTATTATTTGGTGGAATTAGTTATTTACTTCTTTAACTATTTTTTGAACCACTTTAAATACATTTTCAACTGATTTTATTGATACCTTTTCCTTTTTAGAATGGGGGAATGTAATTGAAGGACCAATAGATGCTACTTTTATATGTGGATATTTGTCTTTAAATATTGCACATTCTAATCCTGCATGAATAGCTTCAAGTGAAGCACTAGAATTAAACTCTTTATAAATATCTAGAACTTTAGATGTAAACTCATTAATATCAGGTTTCCAAGCCGGGTATTTACCATCTGTTGTAACTGTAAAGTTATGAGCCTCAAGCATTTTAATAGTTTCATCTTTTAATTGAGCTAATTCATCATTTGCCATAGATCTAGCACTCAATTCGATTTTAAATTCATCAATATCAGTTTTTACAATAGCTAAGTTTATAGAGTTCTGAACTACATTCAACTCGTCATTATTAGCTCTAACTCCATTTTCAAATTCATAAATAAAATCTATAATTTTTTCATCATATACATTTAAATGTTCCGAATTTGCATCTATTTTTTCAATAGTCATATTTTCATGAGATGCAATTGGAGTTTGCTTTGAAGCAATAATAGCTTTTACATTTACAGGAATAGAGTTGATTCTCTCTCCTCCATTTAAATCTAATAACTTAGCATCTGCTTCTTTGATAGTTTTTGCAAGTAGTTTTATTCCATTTGGAATATTTTTATCAATATCAACACCACTGTGTCCACCTTGAAGTTTTGAAATACTTACTTCATATAAGTCAAGATTTTCGTCATTTGGGATTATTTTTTTATTTGAATTAGAACCGAAGATATCAACTCCTCCTGCACAACCAATACAAATTTCACCTTCTTCTTCACTATCTAGATTTAACATATATGGTGCTTTCAATTCTAGTTGAAGATTATTCGCGCCAATTAAACCTATTTCTTCATCAGAAGTAAATAAATACTCAGCATCAACATTTTCATGCATTAGCTGAATCATGTATGCACAACCAATACCATTATCACTACCAAGTGTAGAGTCTTTTGCACTTAATATATCACCATTTTCTACGATTTGTGGCACACAATTGTCACTTAAACAAACAATATCATAATGAGATTGGAAAGCTAGCTTTGCTTGTGAATCTTCTTTTTTACATAAAATATTATTATACTCATCTACAAGACATAAAAAACCAAATTCTAATGATACTTCTTTCATGTAGTTAATAAATGGCTCATGAGTTTTTGAACATCTAGGAATTGAAGTTATTTCTTTAAAAATATCTATAACTTTACTCAAAATAATCCTTTAATTTTTTATAAAATTATAGCAGATTCTAATAAATAAACAAGTTCTTTACTTTTATAAGTATTTGTTACAAGAATTAATAAAAAAACATATAAATGCTACACTGATGCTACGTAAATGCTACGAAGTTTTTGTAAAATTCTAAAAAAATAATGTTCTATAGGGTAATAATGAAATTAAATCTAAATTCTTTTTTATATTCAATTACAACTGCCATTGATGCAGTTGAAAAAGAGATTTTAAATACTACTACAAACCACAGTAAGAGGGTGGCTTATATAGCTTTATCTTTAGCCGAAGAGTTAAGATTTACAGATGAAGAAAAGTTCGATTTATGTGCATATGCTATCATGCATGATAACGGTGTTATTCAATCATATAGAGAATCTACATCAAAAGATAATTTTCAAGAAGCAGAAACAATAAATAGACATTGTATTATTGGTGAGCAAAATGTAAAAGACTTTCCTTTTTACACTGATAACAAAAATATTATAATGTATCATCACGAAACTTACAATGGAAGAGGTTACTTTTCTAAAAAAGGTGAAGATATACCTTTAATGTCTCAGCTTATATTTTTAGCTGATTGTATTGACACACATTTTAATTTAGAAGAGATTGATTTATCTAAAAAAACAGATGTAGAAAAATTTATTATGAACGGTAAAGATACTCTGTTTTCTCCACGAATTGTAGCTTTATTTTTAAACTTATCTGATAAAGATATTTTTTGGTATAACTTAGAATTTAATATGTCTGATGTTTTAGAAGAAATACTTCCTACTTTTATAATTGATATCTCATATGAACAAATGCTAACTATTTCAAAAGTATTCTCAAATATTGTTGATGCAAAGTCAGAATTTACTGCAAAACATACTTGTGAACTTATGGATAAAGCTAAAATAATGGCAAATTATTATGAACTTTCTTCAGAAGATTCATATAAACTTCAAATAGCAGCAAACTTACATGATTTAGGAAAACTTGGAACTCCTAATGATATTTTAGAAAAACCTTCTTCTCTTACAAAAGATGAGATTTTTATTATAAAAAAACATGCTAGTTTAACTTATAATATTTTAAATAATATAGAAGGAATGGAAGAGATAAAAGATATAGCAGCAGCTCATCATGAAAGACTTGATGGTTCTGGTTATCCTTTTGGATTAGATTCTTCAAAATTAGTTTTTGAGCAAAGACTTTTAGCCTCACTAGATATTTATCAAGCCCTAGTAGAAGATAGACCATATAGAAAATCTCTTAGTCATACAAATGCCATAGATATTTTAGATAGACTTGCCCAAAGTGAAGGTTTGGACAAGGATATTGTTAGATCAATTGATAAGGTATTTTCTAATTATCTTTAATACATTTTACGCCGTACTTATCGGCTTTATAATACCAAGTATCTCTGCCATCTCCAAAATAAAATGGATAAGCAGCGTACTTGTTACTTTTCATTTCATCTCTAGTCCAAAAAGATACAGATAATTCAAAACCTTTTATATCAGAGGCTTTATTGTTCTGCAACCATACTTTTTTAAAATCATTTCTTGTAGGAAGTTGTGCATCTAGTTTTTTACAATAATCCATAGCTTCTTGCCATCTCATTCTAATTGGAGCTTCTTCTAGCCAAATAATATCTGCAAAACATATTGAGGTCAAAGCTACTGTTGATATTGCTATTTTTTTTAAGTTCATTATTATCCTTTTAATCCAAATAAATCATTTGTTATACTTTTATACCAAAGCTTAGCAGCATCAAATGATTCATTTGTAATACTTGAAGTATTTGCTTTTACTTCAAGTTTATTATTTGTATATTTATAGTCATGCGTTACCCAAGCTGCTTTATTAGGTGCTATTATAGAGTAACAGATATTTGAAGGTAAAGCATTTTTATAATCAAATACTTCGTTTTTGATTCTACTTATAATATCTTGTGCTACTACTAAAGCACAAGAGTTTGCCATTTGAGCTGATTTAGGAAATGGATATTCCCCTTGTGCATCTCCTATTACATAAACATCATCATTACTTACAGTTCTAAATGTAGGTTTATGAAGTTTCACCCAACCTTGAGCATAAGTTTTAATTTTTGCTTTTTTATAAAGTTTGTGGGCTTTATTTGGTGGAATAATAGATA
>Ga0193963_1001637_pt1 | contig 11006 bp, 12 predicted proteins | sample FB_6_MG_FD_140359 | JGI IMG/M metagenome (GOLD analysis project Ga0193963, IMG submission 140359) | Microbial mat bacterial communities from the Broadkill River, Lewes, Delaware, United States - FB_6_MG | ecosystem: Environmental > Aquatic > Freshwater > River > Microbial mats | place: USA...
GATTGCAAGCAATCCCTTTCTCGTTCGACTTGCATGTGTTAAGCACGCCGCCAGCGTTCATTCTGAGCCAGGATCAAACTCTCCAGTTATAATCCTTTACTAAAACTTTTTAAGGTCTACGCTCAAAGCTGTTAAGCTAAAGCGTATTGTCATTGACCCGCTCTTTTCTTCTTCACTGACCAATTTTCAAAGATCAAAATTTTGTCTGGTGTTTCCTGTTCAACAAAACTCGGACAATATACACTTGGGTTTTGATTTTGTCAAACCTTTTTTTAAAACTATTTTAAAATAATTTTGTGATATTTTTTCTTTCCCGCTCTGAGCATGATTTCACAGTCGTTTACATCAGCAGCAACAACAACCTGTTCAAAGGAACCAAGCCTTTCACCATTAATATAAGCCCCCCCCTGTTTAATGAGACGACGGGCATCAGACTTAGACTTACACAACCCTGCGCCACAAAACAGATCAACCACGAATATTTTATCCACCACTTCTTCCTTATTAAAGGCACTGGTGGGCACGGACTCATCCGCTCCACAGGAAAGCGCTCCCCTAGGGATGCTTGCAGAAGGCAAAAGACCTGAAGGAACTTCAATAGATCCAAACATGGAAGCTGTAGCTTTAAGGGATTTTAGTGCCTCATTCTCTCCATGGGCAATTTTAGTCGCCTCATATGCAAGAATGGTTTTGGCTTTATTCAAATCCACTCCTGCTAATTTTTTTACTGATTCGATCTCTTCCATGGGAAGGAAGGTGAATAGTGCCAGAAATCTTGTCACATCAAGGTCATCGGTATTAACCCAGAACTGATAATACTCATAGGGGGAAAATCGCTCAGGATCAAGCCAGACTGCACCTTTATGGGTTTTACCCATTTTTATGCCGGACGCGGTGGTTATCAAAGGGAAAGTGATCCCAAAGGCTTGTTTACCAAGAGTACGCCGCACAAGATCAATCCCTGCCACAATATTACCCCACTGGTCACTTCCGCCCATCTGAAGCAGGCAATCATGGGTTTTGGCAAGTTCCATGAAATCATACGCCTGGAGCAACATATAGTTAAATTCAATGAAGGTCAGGCCGTCTTCCGATTCCATTCTGGACTTAACGCTTTCTGCTTTAACCATCTTATTTATGGAAAAATGCCGTCCGATATCCCTTAAAAACGAGATGTATTCCAGCTTGGTAAGCCAGGCTGCATTATCAAGCATCAAGGCCTTATCTTCAGAAAAATCTATAAACCGGGACAATTGATTGCGGATTCCGGCTTTATTTTCATCAATCATATCCTGGGTAAGCACTTTGCGCAGCTCTGTTTTACCCGAGGGATCACCAATAAGCCCTGTTCCGCCACCGACAAGACCAATAGGACGATGCCCCTGGCGTTGCATATGGGCCAATGCCATAATACACACCAGGCTGCCGACATGCAGACTCGAAGCGGTTGGATCAAAACCGATATAACAGGTCGCTCTATTGTTTTTTAGATAGTCTTCAAGCTCCTGGGTATGGGTAGTTGCGTCAATAAATCCACGTTCTTTTAAAATCGATAAAACACTCATGCCGTTTCTTCCTTATCATTTCCTGGTATATTCAACCGCTCTGGTTTCCCGAATAACAACAACTTTGACCTGGCCCGGAAATGTCAGATTCTCTTCAATCTGGCGGGCAATATCTTTTGAAAGCAGCATTGCACTTTCATCCGTAATTTTTTCACTTTCAGTAATGACCCGGATCTCACGCCCGGCCTGAATGGCATAGGTGTTTACCACACCATCAAAACTATTTGCAATATTTTCTAGATCTTCTAAACGTTTTACGTAATTTTCAAGACTTTCTTTTCTAGCACCGGGCCTGGCACCGGAAAGCGCATCTGCGGATTGGACAATGAAATCATATATGCTTTCAGGCATTTGGTCTTCGTGGTGGGCCGCAATGGCATGAACAACGCTTTGGCTTTCACCGTATTTTTTTGCAAGCTTGGCACCAATAATGGCATGAGCCCCATCGACTTCATGATCCACCGCCTTCCCAATATCGTGAAGCAACCCCATACGCTTGGCAAGCTTGATATCCAAATTAAGCTCAGCAGCGATAATACCGGCCAGAAAAGCTACTTCGACAGAATGCTGCAAGACATTCTGGGCATAGGAGGTTCTGAATTTAAGCTTGCCAAGCACCTTAATCAGTTCCGGATCAATGCCGTGCACCCCCAAATCAAATGCAGCCTGCTCGCCAGCCTCTTTAATTGCCAAATCAACCTCTTCCGTCGCACGCGCCACAACATCCTCAATACGGGCGGGATGGATTCTTCCATCGGAAATTAATTTTTCAAGGGAAAGCCTTGCCACCTCTCGCCTGACGGGGTTGAACCCTGACAGAATTACAGCTTCCGGGGTATCGTCAATAATCAGATCAATCCCGGTGGCGGCTTCCAAAGCCCTAATATTGCGACCTTCTCTGCCGATAATTCGACCCTTCATTTCATCTCCAGGCAGGTTAACCACAGAGACGGTACGCTCGGCCACATAGTCACCCGCATAGCGCTGAATGGCAGTAGATATAATTTTCTTGGCCTCTTTATCCGCTTTTTCTCTGACTTCGGTAGTAATCTTTTTAACCATTTTGGCGCCTTCGTGCCTGGCTTCGTCCTCCATGGTTTTAAGCAGCAGTTCTTTGGCCTGATCAAGGGTCATACCGGAGACTTTTTCAAGCTCTTTTTTTGTTTCGTCAAGAAGCTGGTTATAAGATTCCTCTTTTCGGGTTACCGATTCAAGTTTTTCCGCAACGCTCCGTTCATTTTTCTCTATATATTTTTCTTTTTTGGCACATTGATCTTCAAACTTATCGAGCTTTTCACTTTTTTTAGAAAGCCTTCGTTCCTCTCTTTTTAATTCCGCCCGGGTCTCTTCTGTCTCGGCATCAAAGGTGCTTTTCATTTCGAGCAGGCGTGAACGACCCTCCAGTTTCGCTTCCTTAAGCAGAGTTTCAGCTTTTCTGGCTGCGTGTTCCATGGCAACGCGTTGTTCTTCTTGGAAATCAAGTCTCTGCTGGTCAATTTTTGTTTTTATGACATATAAAATGACCGCACCAACAGCAAGCAGCACCAGCATGAATGCAAGCATCATTGTAAAACTCATACAATTTCTCTCCTGGAATAAGTGGGATACAAAAAAATGCACCCGTGTTTTATCTTGCTAAAAAGAAATGGAATAATACGTTTGGATTAGGAGGGGATACGACAAAGCGTTTTTTTTAAATTATAACAATTGCCCCCGCAGCTGCCGTGTTGTATCTTAAGGCTTTGAACCAAAGGTCCAAAAGACGGGGAATCAATAATACCTTTAGGCTTTTCCCTAACAATAGAGGGAACCTGCTCACCAGTATCAGCGTGATCCCCCTAGGTTTTTATGCGTTAGGACAAAGTCTGTCATACAATCACGCACATTGCAGGGGTTTTGTTATATTTTTAAACCAATGAGAGTTTATTTCATTGTGTTCTCTATTTTCTCCAATAAGGAGGATACTCTATCTTCAATGTCTTTTTCAAGGTCGGAATATTTCAAACGCAGTTCATGATAATCCTTGGATAAATTCATGGCTGCAAGAAGCAAAATAGCGATCCTGTTCTTACTGCTGGTTTTATTATGAAAAAGGCTTTCTGCTTCATCAATATATTCCTTGACATGGGCTGCAATCTTTTCCGGATCATATATTTGTCCCTTATCCGGTTTAAACCTAAATTCTTCCCCGAAAAGCTCAATTTTAATGATTTCATCCAAGGAAAGCCCTTTACCGAGTATATATGTTTAAACGCTTTATAACTTATCATCCTCCGGATACGGTTTCGGAGAAACCATCCAGCTTTGAAAGAAGTCCGGTAATTTTTTCATTCATCATGGACTCCCGGTCGACATAGACATCTTCTTTTTTTATTTTCTGTTCCAACTGATCTTCAAGTTCTTTAATTTTCACAGATAACTCTGCGTTTTCTATTTGAAGACTCTGGCAGGACTCTATTAAAAAGTCGACATGGATGTGAATGTCATCAAATTTTGCTGCTATATCCTCATTATTCAATTTCTTAAGTCTCTTAAAATGGTAATTAATTAACTACTAATATATTGAGCAGCCCTATGAAAGTCAAGATAATTCATTCGATGCCATGTGAAACGCAGTATCGATGCGGGTTAATTGCTCAATGGTATTAACGCCCATGACCTGCTCAGCGTCGTCTATGATCTTAACAAGTGTTTTGACTCTGCTCTGGACAGCAACTTCCACAAGGTCGGTAAGGTAATATTCTCCCTGACTATTATTGTTTTTAATCCGTCCCAGACCGGATTCAAGAAATCGTTTTTCAAAACAGAAAATTCCGGAATTAACTATATCAATCTGCTTTTCCAACTCACTTGCATCAGCCTCTTCGCGTATAGCAAGAAGCTGCCCGTCATTATCCTGGATAATTCTGCCATAACCGGTTGGGTCATTTACCTTTGCGGCGAGAACAGTCAAATCTGACATTAGGCTCAGGTGGGCTGAAACCAAATCAGAAATAGTCTGCTTTCTTATTAATGGAACATCGCCGCACAAAACCAAGACATGCTGAACACAGGCATCAACCCCCGGCAATGCAACCCTGACCGCATCCCCTGTCCCCAGGAGTTCTTTTTGAAAGGCAAATTGCACATTATGGTTTTCTTGGATCTCTTGCCGGACTTTGTCGGCCTGGTGTCCGACCACGACATGAACATGGCTTGAAGCGACTTGTGTAGCCGCTTCGATCACATGATTGACCATGCTTTTACCTGCGACCCTGTGGAGCACCTTAGCCAAATCTGACTTCATGCGGCTGCCTTTTCCTGCAGCCAGTATGATAACTGCAATCTTGTTCATTTTCCCCTCTGTCTCATTTAACAAATATACGCGATGAAAAAACAAAAAGGGATGCCATAAAGGCACCCCTTTTTTACTTCGTATTTTTCGGCATTATAGGTCCGGTGGTTATCAAACCATCAGACAAGCCTAATCTTATTAGTGAGTTCCAGCAACTTTGACCCGAAACAAAGCCCTCTGCAAAGCAGCCTGAGCACGAACGACATCTGTATCTGCCGCTTTGTCGCTCAATCGTCTCTCAGCACGAGCCAAAGCCTCTTTTGCCCGGTTAATATTAATATCTTCACTGCGTTCAGCAGATTCAGCAAGAATAGTAACCTTATCCGGAAGCACTTCGGCAAATCCGCCATTAGCAAAAAGCGTGCACTCCTTCCCAGCTGCATCTTCATAACGGATACTACCGATTTTCAACGAGGTCAGAAAGGTTGTATGCCCTTTCAAGGCACAGAATTCACCTTCACTGCCAGGCGCTGAAATGCTTTTGATATCTTCACTGACAACAGCCTTTTGCGGCGTTACCACCTCAAGGAAAAATTGATCAGCCATAATACAACCTCCGAATTATTATTAAGCTTTGGCTTTTTCGATGGCGTCTTCGATGCCACCCACCATATAGAAAGCATTTTCGGGAAGGTCATCATGCTTACCATCAATGATTTCCTTGAAAGACCGAACCGTGTCTTCAACTTTTACAAAGATGCCAGCCATACCGGTAAAGGTTTCAGCCACATGGAAGGGCTGGGACAAAAATTTCTGAAGTTTTCTAGCCCGCTGTACGGTAATCTTATCTTCATCAGACAATTCGTCCATACCCAGAATAGCAATAATGTCCTGGAGTTCTTTGTATTTTTGCAGGGTCTGCTGAACGACCCGGGCTACGTTATAGTGTTCTTCACCAATGTAAGCGGCATCAAGGATTCTGGAAGTGGAGTCAAGGGGATCCACAGCCGGATAGATACCAAGCTCGGCAATCTGACGGGAAAGAACAACAGTTCCGTCAAGATGGCCGAATGTGGTGGCAGGTGCCGGGTCAGTCAAGTCATCGGCAGGTACGTAAACACACTGTACAGCGGTAATGGAACCTTTGTCAGTGGATGTAATACGTTCCTGAAGTTCGCCCATGTCAACCGCAAGTGTCGGCTGATAACCAACGGCAGACGGCATACGACCCAGCGTTGCAGAAACCTCGGAACCGGCCTGGGTGAAACGGAAGATATTATCAACAAAGAGAAGCACGTCCTGGCCCTCTTCATCACGGAAATATTCAGCGCAGGTCAGAGCGGACAGGGCAACACGGGCACGAGCGCCGGGAGGCTCAGTCATCTGGCCGTAGACCAGGGCGCATTTGGGAAGAACACCGGAGTCCTTCATTTCGTGGTAAAGGTCATTACCTTCACGAGTTCTTTCACCAACGCCGCCGAACACGGAGATACCACCATGCTGCATGGCGATATTGTTAACCATTTCCATCATGATAACGGTCTTACCAACACCTGCACCACCGAACATGCCCATTTTGCCGCCACGGGGGAAGGGAACCAAAAGATCGATAACCTTTACGCCTGTTTCAAGAACACGGACAGAAGTATCCTGCTCGATAAAAGCAGGCGCATGTCTATGAATAGGCATCATTTTGTCTTGGGAAATATCTCCAAGACCGTCAACCGGGCGACCCACAACGTTAAGAACACGGCCAAGGGATGCTTCGCCAACCGGCATCATAATGGGAGAGCCGGTATCTTTTACCGCCATGCCCCGTTGAAGCCCGTCAGTTACGTCCATGCCGATGCAGCGAACAACGTTGTCACCCAAGTGCTGTGCAACTTCGATGACCAGGTTGTCTTCCATGTCCCCGATGGTAGGGTTGGTTATAGTCAGAGCGGTCAGAACCGGGGGAAGTTGTCCGGGCTCAAACTCAACGTCAACAACAGCGCCGAGGACCTGTGAAATTTTACCTATATTTTCAGCCATTTTATTCTCCTATAAAGCTGTTTTGTCTGTAACTTACTTAAAATCGATTATCCCTTAAGGGCTTCGGCACCGCCAACGATATCCATAAGTTCTGATGTGATAGCTGCCTGACGGGTTTTGTTGAATATGGTCTGCAGTTCTTCCACAAGATCGGAACATGCTTTGGTTGCATTTTCCATGGCCCGCATACGGGCAGCATGTTCGGACGTTGAGGTTTGAAGCAGAGCATCATATATCTGAATAAAGATATTTTTAGGAAGCATTTCACCCAAAAGCGCATCCGAAGAAGGCTCACAGATATGCTCCGGCAAAAATGTGCCGTCGTCAGCAGGTGAAACTTCTTCCTGTTCCACTACATCATCAAGTGATGGAATGGGAAGAATCTGTTTAACCGTCGGAACCTGTTTTGCCATACCCTGGAAATCAGAATAAATCAGATATACTTCATCCACATTTCCTTCAAGGAAACTGTCGATTAATGCCTGTCCTGAGCCGGAAGCCACTGAGAAGTCAACCTTAGCACCCACAACACCAATGTATTCGGCATCAATGGGGTTGCTCAGTTTTTTTGCCCAATCGCGGCCTTTTTTGCCATAGCAAACAAAAGAGACCTCTTTTCCGTTAAGCTCAGATTTGAGCATTTTTGCAGCTTTATCGATCAAATTAATGTTAAATCCGCCACACAGACCCCTGTCTGAGGTACACAGGAGCAGGGCCACCTTTTTTACTTCATCTTTGGAGATCAGAAGGGGGGATGCCCCCTCCCCTGACTTCCCGGCAATGGATCCCAGAACTTCTGCAAATTTGGAGGCATAGGGCTTAAAAGCCTCCATGGCATTCTGGGAACCGCGCAATCTTGAAGTGGCGACCATTTTCATGGCAGAGGTAATCTGTTTAGTCTTTTTTACGCTGACTATTTTCGATTGTACTTCTTTTAATGTTGCCATATGATCTACCTTTGCGCCTATAAATTATTATTTTAAAAAATAAATCCGAAGAATCCGCCCTTAATTAAAGAGCTTCTGTGAATTCTTCGGCATAGGCTTTAAGGCATTCATTGAGCTTAGCCTCAAGTTCATCATCAATTTTTTGTTTGTCCTTGAGACCAGAGAACACTTCCGGATAACGACTTTCTACAAAGGAATACAGACCAGTTTCATAGGCGGCAACGGATTCTTTGGCATAGCCATCAAGATATCCTTTGGTACCGGCATAGAGAATAGTGACCTGTTTTTCCATGGGAAGCGGCTGATACTGGGGCTGTTTAAGCAGCTCAACCAGTCTTTCACCACGGGTCAGCTGTTTCTGGGTTGCAGCATCAAGGTCGGAACCGAAGGCGGCAAACGCTTCAAGCTCTCTAAACTGAGCAAGGTCCAGACGAAGGGTTCCGGCCACCTGTTTCATGGCTTTTACCTGGGCGGCACCACCAACGCGGGAGACGGAGAGCCCAACGTCAATAGCCGGACGGATACCGGCAAAGAAAAGGTCTTTATCAAGGAAAATCTGGCCGTCGGTAATGGAGATAACGTTTGTAGGAATAAATGCAGAGACGTCACCTTCCTGGGTTTCAATGATGGGAAGAGCTGTCAGGGAACCTGCACCGAGCTCATCGTTCATCTTGGCGGAACGTTCCAGCAGACGGCTATGGTTGTAGAAAATATCGCCGGGGAACGCTTCACGTCCAGGCGGACGCCTAAGCAGCAAAGAAACCTGACGGTAAGCAACAGCCTGTTTTGAAAGATCATCATAAACAATCAGGGAATGCTCCCCTTTGTCACGGAAATATTCGCCCATGGCGCAACCTGCATAGGGCGCCAGATACTGCATGGCAGCAGACTCGGAAGCAGAGGCCACAACAACCGTTGTGTATTCCATTGCACCGTGCTCTTCAAGGGCCGCAACCACCTGGGCAACAGTTGATTTTTTCTGGCCGCAGGCAACATAAATACATTTAATGCCGCTTTCTTTCTGAGCGATGATGGCGTCAACGGCAACAGCAGTTTTACCGATCTGACGGTCACCAATGATCAATTCACGCTGGCCTCGACCCACCGGGGTCATACCGTCAACGGCTTTAGAACCGGTGTAGCAGGGTTCGTGAACACCTTTTCTGGCAATAACACCCGGAGCAACCAGCTCCATGTTCATATATGTATCAGTAGCGATGGGACCTTTGCCGTCAACAGGTTCGCCTGTGGTGGTTACAACGCGCCCCAGCAGCGCTTCGCCAACTGGAACGGAAGCAATACGATCGGTTCTTTTAACCACGTCGCCTTCTTTGATAACCTTGTCATCACCAAGAATAGCAACACCGACGTTGTCTGCTTCAAGGTTGAGTGCCAGCCCCAGAATACCGCCGGGGAACTCAACCAGTTCCATGGCCTTTACTTTTTCCAAACCATAAACACGGGCAATACCGTCACCCGCAGACAGAACGACACCTGTTTCGCTCAGATCAACCTGCGCATCAAATCCTTTAATTTGATCTTTTATAATCTGGCTTATTTCTTCTGCTTTAATTTCCATTATAAACTCTCACCTTTTTTTAAAGTTTCCCTCATATTGATCAGCTGGGTTTTTACGCTGCCGTCAAGAACAAGATCGCCGATTTTTGTGATAATACCGCCGATAAGACTTGAATCCTTTTGGACATCAAGCACAACGGTTTTACCGGTTTTCTTAGCCAAAGACTTCTGAATTTTATTAATGTTGGTCTTGGACAGGTTCGTGGCAGCCACAACACTTGCCCTGACAACACCTTTAAGTTCATCAGCCATTGTATTATAATAAGTTGCGATATCTCTGAGAAAACCGATCCTGCCTTTGGCAAAAAGCAATGACAAAAAAGAACTCATTACTTTTGAAAAACCTGCAGCAGCAATTATCGACTCAAGAAGCTTTTTACGATCACTTTTTCTGATTAGCGGGTTGGTAAGGGCCAGTTCAAGCCCCTGCTGGGAGTCTAAAAGCCCAACCATTGCGGAAAGTTCATTATTGTACCCGTCCGCCTGACCATCCTCTTGGCCTATCAAAATTAACGCCTTGGCATAACGCCTTGAAACTGCAAGATTCTTCATTATGCCTCCACCTTTTTCAAGTATTCATCGACCAGACGGTTCTGATCCTGGGTTGTGATGGATTTTTTAATGAGTGCCTCTGCCTGCTCCATTGCACTACCCACAACTTCCTGCTTAAGAACCGCTTTTGCAGCTTTGAACTCTTGTTCGATATTGCGTTTTGCCATATCTTCGAGTTTTTCAGCCTGGGCTTCAGCCTCTGCAAGAATTCTTTGCTTTGCCTCTTCGCCCTGCTTGATGTAATCTTCAACAATCTTTTCAGATTCCTGTGCAAGATTTCTAAACCGGGTTTCGTATTCGGCAAGCTTTCTCTCTGCGTCGGCTTTTTTCTGTTCCAGGTCTGTCAACTCTTCTTCAATCCCCTTTGTACGGGAAGAAAAGAACTGTGCCACCGGCTTTTTAGCGATGAAAAAGCAGCCAAGCACAAGAACAACAAAGTTGAGCGTTTTCCAGGTATCAACATCTTGCCATACGTTGTGCGACGCTGTTTCACCGTGACCGCCACCGGAAGCCCAGACCACTGTCGCACCAGCCACTAGAGCCACGACAGTTGCGGAAACCTTAAGGTGTTTTTTCCAATTAATTTTTTCCATTAACATGCCCTCCCAAGAATCTTTTCGCCGATGGTTTTGGCATACACCTCAACCTCGGCCTCAAGCGCTTTGCGGGCCTGTTCGGTTTCTTCAGCCACCTGTGCCTTAATTTGGGCAAAGTTAGCCTGCGCTTTCTGATTGATCCGGGTAATAATCTCCTTTTCCTGGGCAGACGCCTCCTCGATGAAAACCTCTTTTTGCTTAAGGCCTTCACCCCTTGCCTGTCTTAACCCATCTTTGTAATCATCCTTTTGTTTTTCAAGATCAGTCGAGGCTCTTTCGACACCGGAGCTTAAGGTGCCGACCTTGGCTTTTCTTTGGAGAATGACATTTCGAATGGGTTTGTACAGAACCAGGTTGAGGAGGAATAGCAGGACAAGAAAATTGACCATCTGATATACCGCTGATATATCAGGAATCACAGTTATCATAAAATTCCTCCACCAGTTAATAATTACAAAAAATC
>Ga0193963_1001640_pt1 | contig 11004 bp, 8 predicted proteins | sample FB_6_MG_FD_140359 | JGI IMG/M metagenome (GOLD analysis project Ga0193963, IMG submission 140359) | Microbial mat bacterial communities from the Broadkill River, Lewes, Delaware, United States - FB_6_MG | ecosystem: Environmental > Aquatic > Freshwater > River > Microbial mats | place: USA...
TAAAACCGACATCTTTTACCGCATGGTTGCGGGTCTGTCCATGACCGAAAAAAAGATTGAGGTGCTCAACGATAATCATGATGCAGCCGCCCCATTGGCACGTTCAGAGACCGGTTTAAGCCAGGCATCATCCCGGACAAGTGTGGGCAGATGATCCTGGGTGCCGTCTATTTTAGGCAGACAGGAAAGCAATCCTTTTGTGTAGGGATGCTCTGATTTATGAAGATCGCCTGCATCCACAACCTCCATGATTTGTCCGCCGTACATAATGATCACCCTGTCGCAGAACGAGGAAACAAGGGCCAGGTCATGGGAAATAAAAATAAGCCCCATACCCCGTTCACTGACCAGATCGTCAAGGATGGCAAGGACCTGGAGCTGCACCGTAACGTCAAGGGCGGAGGTGGGTTCATCGGCAATGAGCAGACTGGGCTCAGGGATAAGCATCATGGCAATCATGATTCTCTGGCCCATACCCCCGGACACCTCATGGGGGTAAAGACCGTAGACCTGCTTCGGATTCCTGATTCTGACGGCTTTAAGCATATCCAAAGTCTTTTGCCGGGCCTGCTTTTTCCCGGCTTTATGATGGATGGTATAGGCCTCACGGATCTGCTCTCCCACGGTTCTTACCGGATTCAGAGAGTACTTTGGATCCTGCATGACCATGGAGATCTCCATGCCTCTGATTTTTCGCATCTGTTTTTCGGAATAGGTCAGAAGATTTCTGCCCTTGAAGGTAACCTCAGATGCCCTGACCCTGGCATAGGGCGGCAGCAGACGCAAAACAGCCCGGCCGGTCACGGACTTTCCGGAACCGGACTCTCCCACAATCCCTATTTTTTCCCTGCCCATGGCAAAGCTGACACGATTAACCGCACAGACATCCCCCTTGGAAGAAGGAAAAACCACGGACAAATCCTTTACCGTGAGCAGTGGTGTCTTCTCGGTCATCAGTTGTCACTCCTTGGATCAAGGACTTCACGCAGCCCGTCTCCCAGAAGGTTGAATGCAAGGCTGACAATAAAGATGGCGGTCCCGGGCATGGTGATCAGCCACCAGTGGTCAATGATATACGTTCTTCCTCCGGCGGTCATGGCACCCCATTCCGGAGAGGGCGGCTGGGCACCCAGACCCAGAAACCCCAATCCTGCGGCGGTGAGGATGACCCCGGCCATATCCAGGGTGACCCGGATAATCAACGACGGCAGGCAAAGGGGCATGATATGGCCGGTAATAATTCTTAAGCCACTTGCGCCCTGCAGCCTGACGGCCTTAATGAAATCGCAATTTCTGATGGTGATGGTCTCTGCCCGGGCGATCCTGGCGTAGGGTGGCCAGGAGGTAATGGCGATGGCAATGATGGCATTTTCAATACCCGGTCCCAGGGCGGAAACAAAGGCCAGGGCCAGAATAAGTTTGGGAAACGCCAGGAAAATATCTGTGATGCGCATGAGCACCGTGTCAATGATTCCGCCCAGATATCCTGCAACCGTGCCCACAAGGATTCCCACAGGTGCGGCAATGACGGCCACAAGACCGATGACGTAAAGGGTCAGCCGGGAGCCCCAGATCACCCGGGAAAAAATATCACGGCCCATCTCGTCGGTACCAAAATAGTGGGTAAAGGACAACGGTTGAAGACGGTTGCCGATGTTCGTTTCCACCGGATCATAGGGTGCCAGGACAGGTGCAAGCACCGCAATAATAACCAGGGACACAATAATCAGCAGCCCCAGAACCGCCAGCCGATTTTTCATGAATGCCAGCCAACCCAGATAGGCTCTACCGGCCCAGGCCTGGTAAGCGGAGTCCGGCGTATCTGCCAGCAGCCATTCCTCTATACCGCCTGTTTTTAATATTTTGTTTGTCATCATTTTAAATATCATTGGGGGAAATCAACGGGCTCTGGGGTCCACCACTTTGTATAAAAAATCAGAGAACAGGTTAACCCCAAGAAAAATAGCGCCCACAACAATGGTACAGCCTAAAACCGCATTCATGTCGGCGTTGAGCAGGGAATTGGTCAAATACAGGCCCAGGCCGGGCCAGGCAAAAACGGTTTCCGTCAACACCGAGCCTTCAAGCAGGGTTCCGAAACTAAGGGCTATAACGGTAATCAATGGAATGGCACAGTTGCCTAACGCATGCCCCCATATCACTTTCCACTCCTTGACGCCTTTGACCCGGGCAGTCAGGATATACTCCTGACCCAGCTGTTCGATCATGAAGGACCGGGTCATTCTCAGCAGATATGCCATGGAATAATACCCGAGAAGGGATGCCGGAAGAATCAGATGATACACGGCGTTCCTGAATATTTCCCACTCCCCGGCAACAATACTGTCTATCATCAAAAAACCGGTGACAGGCGTCACAATGCCCTCATAAAAAATGTCCACCCTGCCCGGGCCCGGCAGCAGGTCAAGCCGGACATAGAAAAACATCAACCCCATCAACCCGAGCCAGAAAATGGGCAGGGAATGACCAAACAGGCCGATGACACGGATGACATGGTCCCAGAAACTACCCTGTTTTACCGCTGAAAGTATGCCAAGGGGAATGCCCAGTACAATGCCGATGACCGTGGCCGTGACGGCCAGTTCAAAGGTGGCCGGAAAAACCCTTAAAATATCGTCAATCACAGGATTGGCCGTCAACACGGAGGTGCCAAAATCCCCTGTGACCACATTGCCGATATAAATCAAAAACTGTTTCCACAGCGGCAGGTTCAGCCCCATGGCAATGCGGGCGTTTTCGTAAACCTGGGGGGAGGCTTTGTCTCCGACCACGGCCAGAACCGGATCAATGGGAACCACCCGGCCGATGAGAAAGGTAATCACCAAAAGGCCCAAAAAGGTGGTTGCCAACATCACCAGTATCCGGACCGTCTGCTTCAGCGTTTTGATCAGTCTTGTTCTTGTTGGCAGTTCAGGTCTAAAGCTCACGTGGATTATTTGGTTGTGTACTTGTAAAAATTACTGTCAAAACTTGGACCCAAAATAAAATTTTTAACATTGGCCCTTTCAGCCACGACTTCAATATCCTGGAACATCACGATAAAAGGAGATACCATCTGGTGTTCCCGCTGGAGATCCAGGTACATCTGAGCGCGCTTGGCCGTATCTCTTTCCAGCACTGCCGCATCAGCTTTTCGGGTCATTTCCGGGATATTCCAGGCATTTCTCCAGGCCAGGGGTTTGAATTTTGCGTCATCCGAATTGTCCGGATTCCGGGCAAAGGTGTCTGCATTGGTGTGCGGATCCATATAGTCCGGTCCCCAGTCCCCGATATAGATGTCGTGCCGACGGGCGCGATATTTGGTCAGGGTCTGCTTGCCGTCTCCGGGAATAATTTCAAGTTTTATACCGGCTTTGGCAAAGGTGGATTGGATGGAAAGGGCCATGGAGTTAACCGGTTCGGCACTTCTTGTGTCCATGGCGACGGAGAAGCCGTTTTCAAGACCCACCTTTTTCAAAAGCGTTTTTGCTTTTTCAATATCAAGGGAAAAAGGCGTTTCTTCCAGTGCGCCCAGAAAGCCCGTTGGCAAAAAGGCCTGGTGCAGCGTGGCCTTGCCGCGGAGAAAAGCCTGTTCCATGCCCTTGTAATCAATCAGATACTTGAGTGCCTGGCGCACTTCGGGTATCTTGAGATACTTGTTTTTCTGGTTCAGCCCCAGGTAATAGATCCTGCCTTTGGCCCTTTTTTGGATCTTTATATCTTTATTGCTTTCCAGACTTTTCAAATCATCCGCAGTCAGGTTTCTTGCCATATCAATGTCGCCTTTTTCAAGCAGCATACGCTGGCTGGCAGATCCGACAATATGACGGATAATGACGCGTTTCAATTTGGGCGCATCCCCCCAGTAATTTTTGTTGGCATCCAATATTATGATTTCCGACGCCTTCCAGGTTCTTAATTTATAAGGCCCGGAACCGGCATATCCGGTTTTAAGCCAGCCATAGCCAAGATCACCGTCCTTTTCATGGGCCATTACCTCTTTTTTATCCACCACAGACCCGGCTGTTGAGGTCAGGCAGTAGAGAAAAAAGGAGGGGGCGTAGGCCTTATCCACAATGATTTTCACCGTGTAATCATCCACTTTGGTGATGGTCTTGTTCACGTTCTCAGGCGTAAATCCAAACTGGGTCAGAATAAAGGCCGGCGACTTGTCAAGCAGGACAACACGACGAAGGGAAAAGACGACATCGTCTGCCGACAGCCTGTTGCCCGAGGCAAAGGTGACACCGTTCCTGATTTTAAATGTGTATGTCAAACCGTCATCGGAAGTTTCCCAGCTTTCAGCAATGCCCGGATATATCTCACTGACATTATCAACATTGTAGTTAATCATGCGGTCATATGCGTTGGCAGCACATTCAGCACTGGCAAATTCAAGAATTTCAGCCGGATCCAGGGAAATAATCTCATCAATATTAAACGCCATGACAAGGGTATCTTTCGGGGTTGACGCCTGGGCTGTCTGTATCACAAATAAAGACAGGACAAAAACAAACAGGAACAGCTTCTTCACTCTTTTCTCCTTCAGAGCCTGTTTAAAAATTAGGGGATCGAAGCGAAATCTCATGAGAATGAGAACCAATTTTCTCAAATTTTCTGTTAATAGCCGGACTATTGGCCGAAAATTTGAGGGGATTAGGGCCATTTTCATGGGATTACAGCCGATTCATCTATTTTTAAACAGGCTCTCAGATGTTTTTTCCAAGGGAAGTGCCCTCGGATCTTAAGTCCCGGCAGGCCTGCATGATCCGGTCAGCCATGCCCCGCTCAGCTTTTTTGCCCCAGGAACGAGGATCGTACACTTTTTTGTTGCCCACTTCCCCTTCAATTTTAAGCACACCATCATAATTTTTCATCATATGGTCCGCCACGGGCCGGGTATAGGCGTATTGGGTGTCTGTATCCACATTCATTTTAACCACCCCGTAATCCAGGGCATCGTGGATATCCTTTAATTCAGAACCGGATCCCCCATGGAACACCAGGTCCAACCGGACGTCCGCGCCAAGCGCTTTGGCCACGGCTTCCTGACCGTCTTTTAAAATTGTGGGTTTGAGCACCACGTTACCCGGCTTGTACACCCCATGCACATTACCAAAGGTGGCGGCTAAAAGAAACCTTCCCATGGAACCCAGTTCCTTTGCAGCCAGAACCATGTCTTCGGGTGTTGTATACAATTTTTCTTTTTCCACACCCGAAGTATCATGCCCGTCTTCCTCGCCGCCGACCACGCCGGTTTCAATTTCCAAAATCAGATCATTGGCCACACAGTCCGCCATAATTTTTTTGGAAGCGGCAATATTTTCAGCCATGGGCAAAGCAGAGCCGTCGTACATATGGGAACTAAACAGATTGGGCAGCCCCTTGGCACGGCGCTTTGCGGTCTCTTGGATCAGGGGCATTAAAAAAGAATCCACATATTCAGGGTGACAGTGATCGGTATGAAGGGCAATATTGACATCATAATAGGCTGCCATGGCATGGGCAAATTCAGCCAGGGCAATGGCACCTTTATAGGATTGCCCTACCCCCAGGCCCGAGGCAAAACTGCCCCCGCCTGTGGAGACCTGGATAATGCCGTCGCTGTTGGCTTCCTTGAATGCCAGAAGAGCGGCATTAATGGTTTCGCTTGAGGTGGTATTAATGGCCGGGTATGCAAACTTGTTTTGTTTGGCGTTATCCAGCATCCGGCAATATTGCTGATAATTGACGATTGGCATGATGCATCTCCTTATTTATTATTTGAATTTATTAAACACTTTTTACAATTATTTTTGTCACGGAATTGTCAGGATTGCATAAAAAACGGCCCCCAAAAAATAATCAGGGTAAGGAGGCTTTCTTTTAAATAACAGCCATGGGCTGACTTGGTCTATCAATACCGAGGCTCAACCCACAACAAAGCATGAAAGTAATTCAATAACCTATTGGAACTTTCATATAAATCGACGACGAAAAAAAATATATCCCCTTAAATGCAATTCAAAGATTTAACAATACCCTATTCAGGGGAATTTGAAAATCATTAAAACCCTGTCAGTAAAAGGGTATTGAATCCATATACGCCATGCCGTATTGGTAGAAAGTCAGGGATGCGAAAAGATGGATTCCTCCATTGTATTTAAATCTCAAAAATCATATAGTTATTACTAATCATCTGAAAATATCATCTTAACTTTTTGGTCCGTTTTTATTTACCGGAAGCTGCAGTGTCAGATTAATACGCATATAATCATCCGGCGTGCTCAACCGCGATTGAGTTTATTCCAACCGAACAAAACCAAAAGGAATTTCAATGGGACGATCGCTTCTTTTAACCCTGCTTATAGGATTTTGGGGCCTGGTATTTCTGCCGGCCCAGGCACCGGCAGTGGAAGACAGCCCCAGCCTTCCTGAGATTGAAGCCAGGCTGGCACAGACCCTTGAACTCCGGGATCTGCTCACCTATGCCTATGGGTCAAATCCGTCCATTACCGCATCACGGGCGTCATGGAATGCCTTTATCGAGAACTACAGAATCGGTAAAAGCTACCCGGATCCCCAATTAATGATCACCTATTTTCCTGAGCCCATTGAGACAAGGCTGGGTCCCCAGGACTGGAACCTGACCCTGTCCCAGGCCATTCCTTTTCCCGGAACCCTCTCTCGGAAGGGGAAGGTTCTGGAAGCAGATGCGAAAATCGCCAGACTGAAACTGGATAAAACCGTCAGGGATATCATTACATCCGTTTCCAGATCCTATTACGAACTGGTCTATATCCAGAAGGCCATTGAGGTGGCCGGAGCAAATCTTGCTATAAATAAACAGCTGACCGCCATAAGCGAAAATGCCTATGCCGGGGATAAGGCGCTTTTTTATGATGTGTCCAAAGCCCAGGCCCAAACGGCCCAGATCCATTACGACATCATCCTGCTCCAGGAACTTGCCCAGACTGAAAAGACAAAACTCAACGCCCTGCTGAACAGACCTCCCGAAGCCCCTCTCGGCCGGGCACTGTCCCTGCCGGTCAGACGGGTGGTCTACACCCTTGATCAGATCTACGACCTGGCCTCACGTTACCAGGAAGACATTCTCATCGCAGACCAGGAGGTGGAAAAATCCGGAGAAGCGGTCCGGCTTGCCCGTTACGAAAACCTACCCACCTTTAGACTGGGACTTTTTTACGCCGGAATCGGAGAACCGGATGTGACGACCCCGCCCAAGGATGCCGGAGACGATGCCATGGGGATCCAGGCGGGTCTCAGCCTGCCCCTGTGGTTTGGGAAGAACATCAGCCGCACGGCAAAGGCCCGGGCCCTTGAAATCCAAGCCCGGGCCCGGAAACAGGTCACCTTAAACACCATTCGGTCCAAAATCAGCCGGATATGGTTCAAACTTCAAAACTCAGACCGTTTGATCACCCTGTATAAAATGGAGTTGCTGCCCAATGCCATGGCATCCCTCGGTACTGCTGAAATCTGGTTCCGTGAGGGCAAGGGGAGCTTGAGCGATTATCTGGAAATCCAGGCCACGGCCTATAATTTTCAGCTTTCTCTGGAACGGGCCCGTGCCGACTATGCGAAAACCGTTGTCCGGCTGGAACAGCTGGCCGGGGTCATCCTGGACCTCAAGCGACCAGAACCGGATAAAGGAGATAAAGACCAATGAAACCTCTGATATGGATGATCCCAGTTCTTGCTCTTTTTTCATATTCTTCTGTGTCTGGGAGCTATCGTCAGATGAAAAAAGAACTGGACACCTACCAGCCGCCCGCGGTTTTCAGCGTACCCGAAGCAGTACCTTCCGCCACAGGAAAAGAAGAACGCCAAGACAGAGTGGCGACCGGGCCGGACGCTTTTGCATCCGTCAAGCCTGGGTTTGAAACGGACCTGTCCACTATGGGACAGGACAGGGTCGATCCGGATATCTATTCGCACATCAAGGGGGTTGCCGGGGACGAAACAGCCCTGAGCCGCCTTCTGGGGCAGCGGGTGAGGCTCGACGAAATCAAGGCCATTTCCCTTTTGAGGAATCCGGAAATCCGGGCCGCAGGAGAAAAGATCCTGGCCGAAATCCAGTCCTTTGACCAAGTGATGAATCTGGACGACCAGTTGCGCCGGTACAGCACATTCACAGCAGCTGTCAACAGCAAGGTCGGACCGATAAAGACAAAGGATTCGGTTAAAATGGCCTTCCCCTCCCCGGGCCTGACCGCACTGAAGAGAAAAATCGTTGGGAACAGTGCTTCACAACAGATGGAAAAGGCGGCTGTGACCATTAAAAGCGTCCTAAGAGATGTTGAAACCGTATTCCGGGATCTTGACTTCATCACCCGATCCATCAGGATTACCCGGGACACCATTGCAGCCTTTGACCGACTCAAAGATGTGGCAACGGTTCTCTACAGAAGCGGGAAGACAAGCTTTCAGGATGTGATCAAAATAAATATCAAACTGGAAGAACTCAAGGAAAATCTTGTGACCCTGGCTTCTGAAAAAAAAACAGCGGCCATCCGGTTGTATGAACTCCTGGATCTTCCCAGGTTTAAAGTCGGCAAACTTGAATCGGCCCCCCTGCCCACAAAGCTTCCGCCAGAGGCTGGGCTGTATACCCAGGCCCGTGACCACCGCCAGGAACTTGCAGCACTCAGGTTTCAAATTGAAAAAGTGGCGGCAATGGTGGAGATGGCCGAGACCATGACCCAGGCCCGGGCAACCCTGGGGTTCTCCTTCAATGATGAGGGGCTCCTAAACACCACAGGCACCGATGCCCCCAAAGAAGCCTTTGCCACCCAAACCATGGCGGCCATGAAAAACAACAGCCCGCCCCGGGCCTGGTACGGCATCAGTGAACCCTGGCTCGAACAGACCCGAAAAACCCTTGCCAGCCTGAAAAGCACCCTTAAAGCCCAGGAAAATGCAACGGACAGAATGGTCAGGCAAGCCTGGTTCAAGGCGGATAAAAACCACAGGGAACACCTTTTGTACCGGGACAAGATCCTGCCCTTGGCCAAATCCGCCCTGGATGTGGCCACACGGGAATACGAGACCGGATCCATTCCATTTTCCCAGGCCATCGGCTCCTATACCGACTGGCTGAAGGTTCAACTGACTATTGCCAGGAAAAATTCAGACTACGGCATCTCCTTTGCGGAGCTGGAGTACGTTGTCGGAAAACCGCTCAGATAATTATAGGGGATACCACTATGAAAGAAAAAAATACAATCATCATCGTCATCCTCACGGCACTGATAACAGGTTGCATTGTATACCTGGCCCTGACCTTTTTGCGGCCAAGCGGCGGAGGCGGCACGGATACCGCTGGGTCAGCCGCCGGGGATACGGCCTCAAAGGAAAGAAAGATCATCTATTGGAAAGCCCCCATGGACCCCACAGAGATCTATGATGAACCCGGGAAAAGTAAAATGGGCATGGATCTGGTCCCTGTTTATGAGGATGAGGTTGCAGACACCGGCAATAAAACAGATGAACGAAAAATCGTTTACTGGAAGGCACCCATGGATCCCACCGAAATCTACGAAGCCCCCGGGGAAAGCAAAATGGGCATGGACCTTGTCCCCGTGTACGAAGATGAACTGGTGGGCGGTGTGGATATCAAGATCAATCCGGTTGTTGAGCAGAATATGGGCCTCAGGGTGGCCAAGGTGGAAAAAGGGGTGCTGAACCACACCATAAAAACCTATGGTCATGTAACCTTTGACGAGAGCAGCACCGGTATCGTCAGCCTGAAGGCCGGCGGATGGATTGAGAAGCTGTATGCCGACTATACCGGCTTTGTGGTGGAAAAAAGGGCACCCCTTTATGAGATTTATTCCCCTTCCCTTCTGGCATCCCAGGAGGAGTATCTTTCGGCATTTAAGAATTTCAGGCAAAACAAAAGCCTTATGAATCGGACACTTCTGGAGTCAGCCCAAAAAAGGCTTGTGTATTACGACATCGCACAAGAAGAGATCGACCAGATCGAAAAAACCGGAAAAGTCCAAAAAACCCTGACTGTTAGATCGCCGTACAGGGGCGTGGTGGTCTCCAAGAATGTCATTGAAGGCGCTTATGTGAAAACCGGAGCAAGCCTGTTCACCATTGCAGATTTATCCACCGTCTGGGTGGAGGCCCATATTTTCGAATATGAACAGAATCTGGTCTATGAAGGCCAGACCGTTGAGATGATCCTTTCCTATATTCCGGGAAAAACATATATAGGAAAAATCGCATATATATTCCCCTATCTTCAGCCAAAGACCCGGGATGTGGTCATCCGACTCTCTTTTGATAATGCCGATGGGAAGCTTAAGCCCGACATGTTTGCCCGGATCAAAATCGACACTGCTCCGGAAAATCCGGGGCTGTCAATTCCTGCAGAGGCCGTGATCCACTCCGGTGAAAAAAAGATCGTATTCGTGGCCAAAGGCAATGGCCGGTTCACCCCCAGGGAAGTAACCACCGGGATGTTTCTTGATCAGGGCCGTGTCCAGGTACTCAGCGGCCTGGTTCAGGGCGACAATGTCGTTGTTTCGGGCCAGTTCCTTCTGGATTCCGAATCCAAGCTCAAGGAGGCCATACAGAAGATGATCGAATCCAAGTCCAAGGGGCCTGCCAAGGCAGGCAGGGAGCCGGACGCCGGGGCTTCGGACGATTTCTTCGATGACATGGAAAATCAACCAGACACCGAAGATGATTTCTTTAAGGACATGGAATAAGAAACAAGGAAGCCGTAATGATTAACAAAATAATCGAATGGTCCGTACACAATAAATTCATGGTGGTGCTGGCAACGTTTTTCGTCATTGTCGGCGGTATTCTGGCCATGGTCAACACGCCTCTGGACGCCATCCCCGATCTTTCCGACGTCCAGGTCATCATTTATACGGAATACCCGGGCCAGGCCCCCCAGGTGGTTGAGGACCAGGTGACCTATCCCTTGACCACGGCCATGCTCAGCGTGCCCTATGCCAAGGTGGTCCGGGGGTACTCCTTTTTTGGGTA
>Ga0193963_1001645_pt1 | contig 10995 bp, 11 predicted proteins | sample FB_6_MG_FD_140359 | JGI IMG/M metagenome (GOLD analysis project Ga0193963, IMG submission 140359) | Microbial mat bacterial communities from the Broadkill River, Lewes, Delaware, United States - FB_6_MG | ecosystem: Environmental > Aquatic > Freshwater > River > Microbial mats | place: USA...
GGATTATTTTAGGCATAGGTCATTCATCTAGGGATACTTATAAAATGTTAAATAGTCATAAAGTTGCGATGGAAAATAAAGCTTTTGCAGTTGGAGCAAGGATAGAACATTTAAGAAAAGATATAGATGAAATGCAGTTTGGGAAATTTGCAGGGGATGAAAAGTTGGGAGCAGCAACTTATAACTTTACTTATCACAATAAAGAGGAAGAAAGAGGAGTTTTTTCTTTTTGTATGTGTCCTGGAGGAGTGATAGTTAATGCAGCTTCTGAATTTGGAGGGACCTTAGTAAATGGGATGAGTTATTCACAAAGAAATGGAAAATTTTCAAATTCAGCAGTTGTAGTAGGGATTAAAGAAAATGAATTTGGGACAGACTTATTTTCAGGGATGAAATTCCAAGAAGATTTAGAAAAAAAGACTTATGAATTAGTTAAAAATTATGGTGCTTTATATCAAAGCGTTCCAGATTTTTTAGCTGGAAAAAAAACAAAAGACAAAATAGAGACTAGTTATCAAATGAAAAAAGTTTCTTATGATTTAAATCAATTATTCCCAGAAGTGATTGCAAGAAATTTGAAGAAAGCTTTAGAGTATTGGGGAAAACAAAATAAGATTTTCGTTTCTAAAAAAGCAAATTTAATTGCTCCAGAGACAAGAACTTCTTCTCCTGTAAGGATATTAAGAGATAAAAAAGGGGAATCAATTAATATAAAAGGATTATATCCTATCGGAGAAGGGGCAGGATACGCAGGAGGAATAATGAGTGCAGCTGTAGATGGGCTAAGAATAGTAGAATTATCATTTTTAGAAAATTATCAAGATTAAAAGGGAGGAAATATGCAAACTACTCCAAATTCAAATAGATTTAAAATAACTATAATAGGATCGACTAATGCTGGAAAATCATCTTTATTAAATGCAATTACAGAACAAGAAATATCAATAGTTTCAAATATAAAAGGAACAACAACAGATTCTGTAAAAAAAGCAATGGAATTTTTACCATTTGGTCCAGTACTATTTACAGATACAGCTGGATTTAATGATGATTCTGAATTAGGAAAATTCAGAATAGAGAAAACAATTCAAGAAATTAGAAGTTCAGATTTTATTATTTATGTGGTTGATGGAAATGATTTTAATAAAGAAGAATATAAAGAAAATATTTTAATGTTAAAAACATATTCAATACCATATATAAATGTAGTGACAAAAGAAGAAAAATTGAAAGAAGTTGAAAAATTAAAAATAAAAAATGCATTAAAGGATTGTATTTTTATAAATACAAGAGATAGAAATTCTATTTTGAGATTTAAAGAGTTATTATTAAAAAATTTAAATATATTAGAGGAAGAACCAGGTTTATTAGATGGAATTTTAAATTATGATGATACTATAATTATGGTGATACCCATAGATTCAGAAGCTCCAAAAGGGAGATTAATTTTACCTCAAGTTCAATTATTAAGAGCTGCTCTAGATAAAGGAATAAAAAGTATAGTTTGTAGAGAAACAGAATTAGAAGAAGTGATAAATGAAACAGAAAAAATTTCTTTAGTTGTAACTGATTCTCAAATTTTTAATAAAGTAGATAAAATAGTGAAAAATAAGTTTCCTTTAACTAGTTTTTCAATACTTTTTGCAAAGCAAAAAGGAGATTTAGAAAAATTAATTTCAGGGATAGAAAAAATTAAGAACTTAAAAGAAGGAGCTAACATTTTAATTTCAGAAAATTGTACTCATAATACTTCTCATGAAGATATAGGGAGAGTTAAAATTCCTGCATTGTTAGAAAAAAAAACGGGGAAAAATTTTAGCTTTAAGTTTTTGGCAGGAAAAGATTTTCCTAGAGATTTAAAAAAATATGATTTAGTTATTCATTGCGGAGCGTGTATGATTACTAAAAAAAATATGGAAATAAGAATAGAGGAATGTATAAAAGAAGGAGTTGAAATAACTAATTATGGAATAGTTTTAGCTTATTTATCTGGAATTTTAGAAAAATCAATAAATTCAATAAAAACAAATAATGGAGATGATTAAAGAATGCTTGAAGAATTAAGAAAGATAAATGTTTTTTATTTTAGTCCGACACATACAACAAAAACAATTGTTCAAAATATTGCTCTAGGAACAAAATTAGAGATTGAAGATAATGATTTAACATTTGTAAATAGGAATATAAAAGAATATGAATTTTTGAAGCAAGACTTAGTTATTATAGGGGTACCAGTTTATGGGGGAAGAACTCCTAAAGTAATAAGAGAAACACTAAATAGGATAAAAGGAAGTAACACCCCAATTGTTTTAGTAGCGGTATACGGAAATAGACATTATGATGATACTTTAATAGAGTTAAAAGATATTTTTATTAGAAATGGATTTAAAGTTATTGCAGCAGGAGCTTTTTTAGGAGAGCATTCTTATACTAAAAAAGTAGCTACAGGACGTCCAAATAAACAAGATACTGAAAAAGCTTATAAATTTGGTGGAAAAATTATAGAAAAAATAAAAAAAATTAGTGAACTAGATAATATAAACGTTCCAGGAAATAAACCATATAAGATAGATGGACAGAAAAAGAATATAGCTCCTTTACCTAATGAAAATTGTAAGGGATGCAATGCTTGTGCTAGTGTTTGTCCTACTGAAGCTATTTCAAAAATAAATATAGGGGAAGTAGATCCAAAGAAATGTATTCAATGTTGCGCTTGTATAAAAGTATGTAATTTTAATGGAAGAGAATTTAAAGGAGCTCCTTTAGAAAAGGCAATAAATTTTCTAGAAACTAAATGTAATGAAGAAAGAAAAATTGAGATTTTTTTATAAAAAGAGTAAGAAAATCAAAGCTTAAGGTTGACAATATAAATGATAAATGATAGAATAAAATGCTATAAAAAGCACGTTAATTATTTCTAAGCATGGTGCTCTTTTGAGTTGTTTAGTTTTTAAGATTAGCGGAAGATTAACCAAAAAATTAGGAGGAATAAAAATGGCAGTAGTTACAATGAAACAATTGTTAGAATCAGGAGTTCATTTTGGACATCAAGCAAAAAGATGGAATCCAAAAATGAAAAAGTATATTTTTACAGAAAGAAATGGGATACATGTAATAGATTTACATAAATCTTTAAAAAAGATAGAGGTTGCTTACTCAGTAGTAAGAGATATTGCAGCTGATGGAGGACATGTTTTATTTGTTGGAACAAAAAAACAAGCTCAAGATACAATTAAAGAACAATCTGAAAGAGCTGGAATGTATTATGTAAATAATAGATGGTTAGGAGGAATGTTAACTAACTTTGGAACTATCAAAGGAAGAATAGCAAGACTTAAAGAATTAACAAAAATGGAAAAAGAAGGTGTTTTAGACAATTCTTATACTAAAAAAGAGGCGTCTAAATTAAGAAAAGAATTAGATAAACTATCTAAAAACTTATCAGGAATTCAAGATATGCCAGGATTACCAAAAGCATTATTTGTTGTTGATGTTAAAAAAGAAGCTTTAGCAGTAGAAGAGGCTAGTCACCTAGGAATTCCAGTAATAGCTATGATAGACACTAACGTAGATCCAGATTTAATTAATTATCCAATCCCTTCAAATGATGATGCTATAAGATCAGTAAAATTAATGACTACATTAATGGCTAATGCAGTAATAGAAGGAAAGCAAGGTGCTGAAAAAAAAGCAGCAGAAGCTAAAGAGTTAACTGAAGAAGTTGCAGAAAATGGAGCGGCAGAATAATTTTTTAAGGAGGACAAAATAATATGCAAATTACAGCTAAATTAGTAAAAGAATTAAGAGAAATGACTGGTGCTGGAATGATGGATTGTAAAAAAGCACTTACAGAAACAGAAGGAAATATGGAAAAAGCTGTAGACTTACTAAGAGAAAAAGGTATGGCTAAAGCTGTTAAAAAATCAGGTAGAGTAGCGGCAGAAGGATTAATTTTCGATGGAGTTACTGAAGATCATAAAAAAGCAGTAGTTATTGAGTTCAATGCAGAAACAGATTTTGTTTCTAAAAATGATGCATTTAAAGATTTTGGAAAACTTTTAGTTGAAGTAGCTTTAAATACAGAAGTAACAACTGTTGAAGAATTAAAAGCTCAAAAACTAGCTGATGGTAAAACAATAGAAGAATCATTAGTTGCTCTAATTGCTAAAATTGGAGAAAATATGAATATAAGAAGAATGGAAAAGGTTATTGCACCTGGTTTTGTTACTACTTATAATCATTTAGGTGGAAAATTAGGAGTAATAGTTGAAATGTCAGCAGAATTAACTCCAGAAAGATTAGAAAGAGCAAAAGGAATTGCTATGCACGCAGCAGCAATGAACCCTGGTTATCTATGCGAAGAAGAAGTGACACCTGAAATGTTAGAACATGAAAAAGAAATTGCTAGAAAACAATTAGAAATGGAAGGAAAACCAGCTCAAATTATAGAAAAAATATTAATTGGGAAAATGAGAAAATTCTATGAAGAAAATTGTTTAGTTGATCAAATATATGTAAGAGCAGAAAATAAAGAAACTGTTGCTAAATTTGCAGGAGACATGAAAGTATTATCTTTCACTAGATATAAAGTAGGAGAAGGAATTGAAAAGAAAGTAGAAGACTTCGCAGCTGAAGTTGCAGCTCAAATTAATGGATAAGACTTCTTAAGAAGATAAAACAAGGGATGCAATAGCATCCCTATTTTTTTAAAAAAATAGGAGGAAAGAATGAAACCTGTGTATAACAGAATATTACTAAAATTAAGTGGAGAAGCATTAATGGGGAATCAAGATTTTGGAATATCATCTGAAGTTATTTCGTCATATGCCAAGCAAATAAAAGATATAGTTGACCTAGGAGTTGAGGTTGGAATAGTTATAGGTGGAGGAAATATTTTTAGAGGACTTTCAGGAGCAGAACAAGGAGTGGATAGAGTAACTGGAGATCATATGGGAATGTTGGCTACAGTAATTAATTCTTTAGCACTTCAAAATTCTATAGAAAAACTAGGAGTTCCAACAAGAGTTTTAACAGCTATAGAAATGCCTAAAATAGCAGAACCATTTATTAAAAGAAGAGCTCAAAGACATTTAGAAAAAGGAAGAGTAGTAATATTTGGAGCAGGCACAGGAAATCCATATTTTACAACTGATACAGCAGCAGCATTAAGAGCTATTAAAATAAATGCAGATGTAGTTATAAAAGCAACAAAGGTCGATGGAATATATGATAAAGATCCAGTTAAATTTACAGATGCAAAAAAATATAATACAATAACATATACAGAGGTTTTAAACAATGATTTAAAAGTGATGGATGCAGCAGCAATTTCATTATGTAGAGATAATAAATTACCTTTAATTGTATTTGATTCTTTAAAAGAAGGAAATATAGAAAAAGTTGTTTTAGGAGAAAAGATAGGAACAGTGGTACTATAATAATTAGGAGGATAAATAATGGATAAAGAAAATCTAATATTAGAATGTAAAGAAAAAATGGAAAAAACAGTAGAAGCGACAAAGAATAAATTTACTGCAATAAGAGCAGGGAGAGCAAATGTTTCAATGTTAGATGGAGTAAAAGTTTCACAATATGGATCTGATATGCCATTAAACCAAGTTGGAACTGTATCAGCTCCAGAAGCAAGATTATTAGTTATAGATCCATGGGATAAATCAGTAATTCCATCAATAGAGAAAGCTATAATGACAGCTAATTTAGGGTTAACACCAAATAATGATGGAAGAGTAATTAGACTTATGGTTCCAGAATTAACAGCAGACAGAAGAAAAGAGTATGTCAAAATAGCTAAAAAAGATGCAGAAGAAGGAAAAGTAGCAGTAAGAAATATAAGAAAAGAAACAAATAATGGATTAAGAAGATTAGAAAAATCAGAAGATTTAACAACTGATGAGTTAAAAGATGCAGAAAATGAAGTTCAGAAAATTACAGATAAAGTAATTAAAGACATAGATAAATTATTAGCATTAAAAGAAAAGGAAATAACAACAGTATAAATATTAAATTATAAAAACACCATAAGAAATCTTATGGTGTTTTTATAATTTAATATTTGAAAAATAAACAAAAGGTGTTATAATGAGGAATAAAATTATGGGAGGTATAGTATGAAATGTATAATTACTGTTTTAGGGAGCGATAAAGTTGGGATAATAGCGAAGATATGTACTTATTTAGCGGAAAAAGAGATAAATGTTTTAGATATATCTCAGACAATAGTAAAAGGTTATTTTAATATGATGATGATAGTTGAAATAACTAAAGAAATACAAACAACGAAGGAAATAAGTAATAAATTAACACAAATAGGAAATGAATTAGGCGTTGTTATAACTATACAAAATGAAGATATATTTAACTGTATGCACCGTATTTAAAAAAGGAGGAGCAACCAATGATTTCAAGAGGCGAGATAATAGAAACTAATATGATGATAGCAGAGGAAAATCTTGACGTAAGAACTATAACTATGGGGATTAGTTTAATGGATTGTGCAGATTCTAATATTGATAGATTTAATGAAAAGATATATAATAAAATAGTAAAGTATGCTAAAAATTTGGTTGAAATTGGAGATGACATTGCAAAACAATTTGGAGTTCCGGTTGTAAATAAAAGAATTTCAGTCACTCCTATAGCGATAGCAGCAGCTGGCTGTAATACAGATTCTTATGTTAGTGTAGCTAAAACTTTAGATAAAGCGGCAAAAGAATGTGGAGTTAATTTTATAGGAGGCTTTTCAGCTTTAGTGCAAAAAGGTTATACAAATTCAGATAAAATATTAATTAAATCAATTCCAGAAGCATTGAAGGTAACCGAAAGAGTTTGTTCTTCAATTAATGTTGGGACATCAAGAAATGGCCTTAATATGGATGCAATAAAAGAAATGGGATATATAATAAAAGAAACTGCTGAGCTAACTAAAAATGAAGAAAGTATAGGATGTGCAAAATTAGTTATATTTTGCAATGCAGTAGAAGATAATCCATTTATGGCAGGAGCTTTTCATGGACTAGGAGAAGCTGAAGCGATAGTTAATGTCGGAGTTAGTGGCCCAGGTGTTGTAAAAAAATCTTTGGAAGAAGCTAGAGGAAAAGATTTTGAGACTCTATGTGAGGTTATAAAAAAGACAGCATTTAAAATAACTAGAGTTGGGCAATTGGTTGCTCAAGAAGCTGCAGAAAGGTTAGGAGTTAAATTTGGAATAATAGATTTATCATTAGCTCCAACTCCAGCAGTTGGAGATAGTATAGGAGAAATTTTTCAGGAAATGGGATTAGAGCAACCAGGAGCCCCAGGAACAACAGCAGCTTTAGCCATGCTAAATGATAACGTGAAAAAAGGGGGAGTTATGGCTTCTTCTTATGTAGGAGGATTAAGTGGAGCATTTATTCCTGTTAGTGAAGATCATGCAATGATAAAAGCAGCAGAAATAGGAGCTTTAACTTTAGAAAAATTAGAAGCAATGACTTGTGTATGTTCTGTGGGATTAGATATGATAGCTATTCCAGGAGATACTTCTGCGGCAACAATATCTGGAATAATTTCGGATGAAGCTGCGATAGGGATGATAAACAATAAAACAACAGCGGTTAGACTAATACCTGTTATAGGTAAAAAAGTAGGAGAATATGTTGAGTTTGGAGGATTATTAGGTTATGCTCCTATAATGTCAGTCAATAAATTTAGTTGTAACAAATTTATTGATAGAGGAGGAAGAGTGCCGGCTCCAATACATAGTTTTAAAAATTAGGAGGATAAATGTTAATATTAGGGATAGAATCATCTTGTGATGAAACATCAATAGCGATAATTAAAAATGGAGAAGAAATTTTATCAAATAAAATTTCTTCTCAAATAGCTATTCATAAAGAATATGGAGGAGTTGTTCCTGAAATAGCTTCGAGGCAGCATGTGAAAAATATTGCAGCTATATTACAGGAAAGCTTAGAAGAGGCTCATGTAACGTTAGATGAGATAGATTATATAGCAGTTACTTATGCTCCAGGATTAATAGGAGCCTTACTCGTAGGAGTATCTTTTGCTAAAGGACTAGCATATGGGAAGAATATTCCACTAGTTCCAGTGCATCATATAAGGGGTCATATTTACGCTAATTTCATAGAAAATAAAGTTGAGTTGCCTTGTATTGCCTTAGTTGTTTCAGGAGGGCACACTAATATAATTTATATAGATAAAGAATATAATTTTAAAAATTTAGGAGGAACTTTAGACGACGCAGTGGGAGAAAGTTATGATAAAGTAGCGAGAGTATTAGGAATAGGTTATCCAGGGGGTCCTGTTATAGATAAAATGTATTATGAAGGGAATCCTAACTTTCTTAAAATAACAACTCCAAAAGTAAATGATTATGACTTTAGTTTTTCAGGAATAAAAACTTCTGTCATAAATTATGTAAATAAAATGAATATGAAAAAAGAATATTTTAAACCCGAAGATTTAGCAGCTTCTTTTCAACAAAAAGTTGTAGAGATTTTATGTAAAAAAACATTAAAGGCTTGTGAAGAATATCCTGTAAAAAATATAATAATTGCGGGAGGAGTTGCTGCAAATTCTTTGCTAAGGAAAGAACTGAAAGAAAAAGGAGAAAAGAAAGGGATAAAAGTTTATTATCCTTCAATGAAATTATGTACAGATAACGGTGCAATGATAGCGTTGGCAGCATATTATAAAATAAAAAATGGATATAAAGAAGAAATAAACTTAACATTAAATGGAATAGCAACCTTGCCAATAGACAAACTATAAAAAAAGAATCAGTACAAAAGTACTGATTCTTTTTTTATAGTTTGTCTTCGATATTTTTAAATTCATTGGGCTTAACTCTTTTATTATTAATTAATTTAATAATTTCTTTTCTTTTTTTAAAAAAAGCTAATTCTTTTTTTGCAGCTCTTTCATTTAGAGTTCTTAATATAGGGAGCATAAAACCAGCAACAATTCCAGCAGAAAATCCATTATTATATAAATTTAGACCTCCATGGATAGATCCTATCGTAGTAACAACAGTAAGATGTAACCAACCAGCAACAATCCCCCAGAAAATTCCAAAAACTCCAGATATTGGGGCGAGAGATGTTCCAAATAATCCTGAAAGAACAATAGTAAAGGAATTAAAATTAGTTCCAGAAAATCCAGCAAAGGCTACTCCTATTAAAATAGGAATAGTATTTAAATAAGTTTTTCCATGAGCGGAAAATCCAACAATAGTGAAGATTCCAGCTAGAATAGGACCATTTAATGGTTCTCTAAATAACATGGGGAAAAGAAGAGAAATAAATCCCATAATTCCCATATTTATAAAAGTTAATCCGTAGCCATAATTATTAATAAAATCTGATTCTAATCCATTATCTTTAGTTAATGCTTTATAACCTTTAAAAGAAGAATCATTAACGAAAAACCCAACAATTATAAATATAGAAAAAATAAAACAACAAATTAATTTTATAGTATGGTCATATTCTGTAGAAAGAATTTTTCTAGAGGCGACATTAAAACCGTAAGATTTTAAAATACTATTAAGAACGGTTCCTAATATACCTGCAGTGAACCCCATATTATATAAATTATATCCTTCGTGAAAAGATTTCATTTTTTTAGCTAAAGGACTAATTATAAAGCCGATAAATGTTCCAAATAAGATTCCATTTATATATGAGAATTCAAAAGAATTGGTACTGAAAGCAATTTCACTAATAAAAGGAGCTAAAGCAGTAGCGAAAGAAACCCGTATAAATATATCTCTAAAAGGAATCCCTTCATATTTGCTGTATATAATTCCTCCAATATATATCGGTAAAATATTTAAAATATTTTTTCCAAAGAAGGAAAATCCAAAAACAGTAAAGAGTGAGGCAAGAACAATTCCAGAAATTTTAATTTTTAAAATTTTAATAATAGAAAAATTTAAAAGAAGAATTAAAAAAGCGTTTAAAAATCCTCCACTGATACCCCCTACTACTAAAAAATCAGTTATTAATATAGATTGAGATTCCATAATTTTTTTTAATCCTATTAAAATATTTTCTTCATAAACAATACGAGTATAGATGAAAAAAGATATAAAAAATATAAGAATTAATAAAATAGAAAGTTCATAAGCATAAAATTTTCTTTTTCCTTTTAAATTATCCAAAAATAGTCCTCCTTTTATAAATTGTGTGATAAAATAAGTTATATTTAATAGATTATAACTTATTTTATTATTAAAAAAAAGGAATAAAAATGAAAAATTGGTATATTTATATTTTAAGATGTGGGGACAATAGTTTATATACAGGCATAACTAATGATATTGAAAAAAGATATGAGAAACATAAAAGTGGAAAAGGAGCAAAGTATACTAAAATTAAAGGGGTAAAAGGAATAGAAATTATCTTTGTTTCTAAAAATCGAAGTGAAGCTTCAAAAATTGAGTATATTTTAAAGAAAAAAGTGAAAAAAAATAAAGAGTTATTAGTGACAAATCAAGAAGAAAGAAAAAAATTTATAAAAATTGTAGAAAAAAAATATAAAATAATAATAGAAGAAAGCGTTGGGAAATAAGGCTATGTGTTGAATTTCTAAAAAAAAGCGAAAAAAAAGCGAAAAAAATTGTTGACACAAGTTAGTAAATATGATATTATTATTCTTGTCTTGAGGAAAAGAAAAACATCTTAACTTAAGAAGCCTGGGTGGCGGAACAGGTAGACGCACGGGACTTAAAATCCCGTGGTATCTTGATACCGTGCCGGTTCGATTCCGGCCCTAGGCACCATATCGCGGGGTAGAGCAGTTGGCAGCTCGTCGGGCTCATAACCCGAAGGTCATAGGTTCAAGTCCTATCCCCGCCACCAAAACCAAATAATAGATTTACAAATGCGGGAATAGCTCAGTTGGTAGAGCGTCAGCCTTCCAAGCTGAATGTCGCGAGTTCGAACCTCGTTTCCCGCTCCAGAATATGCGTCATTA
>Ga0193963_1001649_pt1 | contig 10988 bp, 6 predicted proteins | sample FB_6_MG_FD_140359 | JGI IMG/M metagenome (GOLD analysis project Ga0193963, IMG submission 140359) | Microbial mat bacterial communities from the Broadkill River, Lewes, Delaware, United States - FB_6_MG | ecosystem: Environmental > Aquatic > Freshwater > River > Microbial mats | place: USA...
AAAAAATATCAAAGATATTGAAAATATTATTGTAAAAACAAATGGAACAATTCCCTTAAAAATAAGTGATGTTGCTGAAGTAAACTTAACGAGTAAAAATAGACGAGGAATGGCTGATTTAAATGGTGAGGGGGAAACTGTTGGTGGTATAGTCATTGTTCGTTTTAAAGAGAACCCTTATAAAGTTATCCAATCAGTAAAAGAAAAACTAAAAACATTAAAAATTGATGGAGTAGATATCGTTGAAACATATGATAGAACATCTCTTATAGATAAAGCTATAGATACTTTAAAAACTACACTTATTGAAGAGTCTCTGATCGTATTAATAGTAACCGCATTATTTTTATTTCATTTAAGAAGTTCATTGATTATAATTATCTCATTACCTATTACTGTACTTATTACTTTTTTACTGATGAATATGTTTGATATTGGTTCAAATATTATGTCATTAGGGGGTATAGCTATTGCAATTGGAGCCATGGTGGATGCTAGTATTGTTATGGTTGAAAATGCTCATAAACATTTGCATAAATTAGAATTAGAAGGTATTAAAGTAACAGAAAAACTGCGTGTTGCAACGATTATTAAATCAGCAAAACAAGTGGGTCCACCTATCTTTTTTGCACTTTTATTGGTAGTGGCTTCTTTTATGCCTATTTTTGCGTTAGAGGGTCAAGAAGGAGCATTATTTACTCCACTTGCTTTTACAAAAACATTTGCAATGCTCGTAGGTGCTATCTTATCAATTACACTTATTCCAATATTGATGATTTTTTTCATCAAAGGAAAAATAATACCAGAAGAGAAAAACCCAGTAAATCGTTTTTTTCAATTTATATATATGCCAATTATAAAAATCTCTTTAAAAGGGAGATATATTATAGTGTTACTTTCTATAGTATTTTTAGGATTTTCTTATAAACTATACGATAAACAAAACTGGGAGTTTATGCCCATGATGAATGAGCAAACATTTATGTATATGCCAGTTACTCCTTATGGATTGGGTATAGATAAATCTAAAGAACTCACACAAAAAACAGATGCTATTATAAAAAGTTTTCCAGAAGTTGATACTGTATTTGGAAAAGCAGGACGAGCTGACACTGCAACCGATCCAGCACCATTAGCTATGATTGAAACAATTATTAATTTCAAACCAGAAGATCAGTGGCGTGAAGGTATGACATACAAAAAACTGATGGAGGAGATGGATAAAGCTTTACAAGTAGAAGGGTTAATAAACTCCTGGACATATCCTATAAGAGGAAGAATTGATATGCTTCTTACAGGTATACGAACTCCATTAGGAATAAAACTGTATGGAAATAATAATGAACAATTAGCAATAGAGTCTTTAAAAATAGAAAAGATACTTCAAAAGTTTGATAAAACTCTGTCGGTTTCGTCTGATAAAACGAGTAATGGATACTATTTAAATATTAAACTTAATGATGAGAATTTAAGTAGATATGGACTTACAAAACAAGATATTTTAAATACTATTTCATATGGAGTAGGTGGAGCAAAAATATCAACTATGTACGAAGGATTAGAACGATATCCAATAACTGTACGATATAGCACAGATAAAAGAGGGGATATTAATGACTTAAAACAGTTATTGATTAAAACAAAACTAGGCTATTTCCCATTAGAAACTTTTGCAACTTTACAATATGAACTTGGAGCATCTGTAATAAAATCAGAAAAAGCGATGAATGTGAACTTTACATATATCACTCCAAAAAATGGAATCTCTCCAAAAGAGTATAAAGATGAAGCAAATAAATTATTAGAAAATTTAGAGCTTCCTGCTGGATACTATTTTGAGTGGGCAGGGCAAAGTGAATATTTAGAAAGTGCGATGAAAACACTTATTTATATAATCCCTTTTACTTTAGTTATTGTATTTGTACTTATCTATTTTGCATTAAAAAATATGCTTTATACCTCTATTATATTTTTTACGTTGCCATTAGCAATAGCAGGTGGGGTATGGGGAGTTTATTTTGCACACATAAATATCAGTGTTGCAGTTGTTGTAGGATTTATTGCATTATTAGGAATCGCAGCTGAAACTTCTATTGTGATGATGGTATATTTAGATGAAGCATTTGAAGAGTTACGTGCTAAAACACAATCTTTTACACAAGAAGAGATAAAACAAACAGTGATAAATGGAGCTGTATTAAGACTTCGTCCAAAGCTGATGACAGTATTTGCAATACTTGGAGGACTTATTCCTATTTTATATATAGATGGAGTTGGAAGTGAAGTGATGAAAGCAATTGCAACACCAATGATAGGTGGAATGGTAACATCTGCTTTGTTAACACTTATTGTTATACCATCACTATTTTATATGATAAAATTGCGTAACTTAAAATAAGTATAGCTTATTACACAAAGTTTACACAAAAATATAATATAATGAGGAAAAGGAGTTTAATTATGCATTTTCATTCATTTTATATGATGTTTACATTAATTACAGAGTATTTTCAATCTATAGTTTTATTAATAGCAAGACTTATGATAGCGTATGGTTTTTATGAACCAGCAATGTCAAAGTGGAACGATATAGATTCAGTTGCACAATGGTTTGGGTCGATGGGAATCCCCTTTCCAACGATAAATGCCTATATGGCTGCAGGAACAGAGATACTTGGTGTTGGGCTGTTAGTTTTAGGACTATTTACACGATTGATTTCATTGCCATTAATTATTATTATGATAGTTGCAATTTTTACGGTTCATATTGGTAATGGATTTAGTGCAGGTTCAAACGGATTTGAGATACCGTTATATTACATGGTGTTTTTAATGATATTTGTAACACAAGGTGCTGGTAAATTTAGTTTAGATAATATATTTTTTAATAACGAAGACTAAATTATTTCATAAATAAAAAGAGGAGGGTCTCTCCTCTTTTTTCTTTTCTAAGAATTCTTATTGAATTTCTGATTCATTTTTTTTATTTTTTATAAACTTCTCTTTGATTCTCATAACAAGATAGAAAAATAACGGGATAAAGATAACTCCTATAACCATAGCAGCAACCATACCACCAACAACAGTCGTACCAATAATATGACGACTTGCACTACCAGCTCCACTACTTAAAGCAAGAGGTAAAGTACCAGCAATAAAAGCCAATGAAGTCATAACAATTGGACGAAATCGTAATCGTGCTGCTTCAATAGTAGCATCGAGTAGATCCATACCAGCGTGCATTTTTTCCATCGCAAACTCTACAATTAAAATGGCATTTTTCGCACTCAATCCAACCAGTGTAATAAGCCCAACTTGGAAATATATATCTGATTCTAATCCTCTTAAATAAACAGCTAATGCTGCCCCAAATAGTGCAATAGGAATAGAGATAATAACTGACATCGGAATACTCCAGCTTTCATATAAAGCTGCCAAAATCAAAAATACAAAAATAGCAGCATAGAGAGTTGTGTAATCAGGTTCATTTTCTAATTTTTTCTCTTGATAAGTTGTACCAGCCCAAGCTATAGTATATCCCTCAGGTAAAATACTTGTTGCAATCTCTTCGATGGCTCTTGTTGCGTCACTTGAAGCAAATCCCATACTTGGACTTCCTGTAACTTTTGCTGCGTTGAACATATTAAATCTTTGGATAACACTTGCATCAACTTTTCTTTCAATATTGATAAGTTCACTAATTGGTATAAGATTCCCCTCTTGTGAAGATTTTACAAAAGTACTTTTAAATTGTTCTCTTGTTGCTCTATATTCTGATTTAGATTGGATATTTACATGAAAAGTTCTCCCATATAAATTGAAATCATTAACATACCCTTGACCATAAGTTTGTTGAATAATTTTAAAAATACTACTTACAGGGACATCCATTGCTTTGGCTTTGTCTCTATTTATTGTCAATAAATACTGTGGAATATTTGTATTTAATGTTGTTCTAGGTCCTGTAAGGCGTGGATCTTCAGCTGCTTTTGCAACAATTTGTTGAACATAAGTATTTAACACAGAAAGTTCTCCACCTGTTCTATCTTGTATCCACATCTCAAAACCACCTGTTGTACTCATCCCTCTAATTGGAGGAGGATTTACAGCCAATACAAATGCTTCTTTACTTGTTTGAGCAAATTGTCCCATAAATTGACCTGCAATTGCTTGTGAACTTTGACTTTTTAATGGTCGTTCATCCCATGGTTTTAACAATGCAAACATAAGTGTAGCATCAGTTTTGTAAGCAAAAGTTGTAATATCAAGTCCCGCAATATTTGCAGTTGCTTTTACATCTGGATGTGCTAAGATTTGTTTTTCAATTTCACTTGAGATTTTTGAAGATTCACCAAGTGATGTTGATGGCATCATAAATGCAAAAACCATTAACGAACCTTTATCTTCATTTGGAACAAGACCATTTGGAGTTGCTTGCATAAGTGCAAATGTAGAATAAATCAAAATAGCAAATAAACCTAATGATAAAAACCATAATCGTATTGTTCGTTTTGTAACTCCTACAAAAACAGTCGTTAACCAGTCAAAAAAGTCATTAAATTTTTTAATAGGATAGTATGGTTCAGGCTCATGTTCTTTTAAGAAAACAGCACAAAGTGCAGGTGTAAGTGTTAGTGCAACAAAACCAGAAATAACAACAGCCATAACAATTGTAATAGCAAATTGTTTATACATAACTCCTGTAAATCCACCACTTAAAGCAGCAGGGATAAATACAGCAGATAAAACAAGAATAATAGCAATAAGAGGAGTTGTAAGCTCTTTCATAGCTTCTATTGTTGCTTCTTTTACTTTTAAACCTTTTGTTCGTAAGTTTCTTTCAACATTTTCAATAACAATAATAGCATCATCAACAACTAATCCAATAGCCAAAATCATACCAAATAATGTAAGCAAATTGATAGAAAAACCAGCTGCATAAAGTCCTGCAAATGTTCCAATAACAGAAACAGGTATCGCTAAAACAGGAATAATAGTAGCTCTAAAATTTCCTAAAAATAAATAGATCAATATAATAACAAATATAATTGCTTCAATTAATGTTTTAACAACCTCTTTAATAGATTGATCAACAAAAAGCGTAGCATCATAAGGCACATTGTATTCTAAACTATCTGGAAATTTTTTTGATAATTTCACCATAAGTGAATCTAATTCAGAAGATACTTCAAGTGCATTTGCCCCAGGAGATAAGAAAATACCAACAGGAATCATAGGATTTGTTGAAAATTTTGCAGAAGTATAAATATTATCAGTTCCAAGTTTAATCTCGGCTACATCGCTTAGTCGTAAAGTTGAACCATCTTTATTTGAACGGATGATGATATTGTTAAATGCTTCTACATTTTTCAAACGACCTTCTGTTGTGATTGTATATGTAAAAGGTGTGATCTGATTTATTGGTTCACTTCCAACTCTTCCTGTTGAATACTGATTATTTTGACTACTAATAGCATCATCTATATCATTTGAAGTAAGACCATAAAATGATAATTTAGCAGGATCTACCCAAATTCGTATAGCATAATCTTGTGCACCAAATACAGTAGCCTCACCGATACCTTTAATTCTTTTTATATCATCTAGAACATTAACTGTAATATAATTTGATATAAATGTTGTATCGTATTTTTGGTCTTTTGAAGTAAAAGCGAGTACCTTTAACATATCTGGTGATCGTTCTTTTACACTGATACCTTGTCTTTGAACCTCACTTGGAAGTGAAGATAAAGCTAGTTGTACACGGTTATTTACATCTACTTTTGCTTGAGAAACATCAGTACCAACTTCAAAAACAACACTTAAACTTAGAGTTCCACTTGGACTAGCTGTTGATGTTATATACATCATATTATCTACACCATTAATCGCATTTTCTAACACAGTAGCAACTGTACTTGAAAGTGTTTTTGCATCAGCCCCAGGATAAGTAGCAGATACATTTATTTGTGGTGGAGTTACTCCAGGATACTCTTTAATAGGCAGTAGCTTAATTGAGATAAGCCCTGCAAGAATGATTAAAATAGACAATACAGTAGCAAATATTGGTCTATTTATAAAAAATTTTGAAAACATCTATTTCCTTTTATTGGTTGATTATTTTGTCTACTGTTAATGGTTGACCAGGTTTTACTTTAAAGAAATTGTTTACAATAACTCTATCACCACTTTGCAATGGTCCACCTGCAACAACATAATTATTTCCAGTTTCTTTCCCAATTTGAACAGGTTTAACTGACGCTACACCATTATTTTCAACAAATACAATAGTTCCCATAGGATTTTGTAAAAGTGCTTTTTGAGGAATAGTTATAACATTTTTTTGAACTATACCATTAAGTGTTACTCTTATAAAATTTCCAGGTACCAAAGTATTATTTGGGTTATCTATGATCGCTCGCATTTTAACAGTTGAAGTTTTTTGATCAATCACTGCATCAATAAAATCAACTACACCACTTTCTTGTGTAGTTTTTCCATTGAGTGTTACTTTTACTTCTATCTTATTATCAGAAGGGAGTGACCATAAACCACTTTGAATATTTTTATAATCACTTAAAGGCATAGAAAAATCAAGAAACACTTGATTGTTTTGGGTGATTTTTACCAAAGCTGAACTTCCATCACTTTGCACTAAATTACCAATATCAATTTTTTTCACACCAGCAATTCCTGAAATGGGTGCTTTTACATTTGTATAGTTCAAGTCAATTTGAGCTTGTTTTAAAACTGCTTTTGACATAGAAAGTGAAGCTAAAGCATTTTCATAAGTAGAAAGAGCAGTGTCACGACTTTCTACACTTACAGCTTTACTTTTAAAAAGTTTTTTAATTCTTGACCAATTTCTTTGGGCATTATTTAAAGTAGCTTGTGCCATCTCTACAGATGCAATAGCAGCATCTACTTTTGCTTGATAGATATCATCCTCTATTTTAAATAAAAGATCCCCTTTTGTTACTTGAGTTCCTTCTATAAAAAGTTTTTTCTGAAGAACTCCTTGAACTCTAGCATATACCTCTACATCTTGAAATGATTTTATTTGTGCTGGATATTTTAGGTTTATTGCTAAACTACTAGCTTTTGGTACGATGTATATATCTGCTTTTGGAGCTTTTTTTGCAGGTTGTGCATCAGCTCCTAGTAAAAATGTTGGTACGGCTAATGCTGTAACAACTAATAGTGATACTTTTTTTGTTAATTGTTTCATTTAATAAATTCCTGTATATTTTTATTTGTATAGTAGTAGTATGAACAATAGGCTATTTGAAGATTATTAAGAGCTGTTTTGTATTGTGCTTTTGCATCTGTTTTTACAGTTAAGGCATCTAAATATGCTATATTATCAATTGTTCCTACTCTGTATTTTTCAGTGATTGTTTCATAGGCACTATTTGCAGAATCAAGTGAGCTTTTTGCACTTGTAATTTGAGCTTTGATGGTCTCTATTTTTGAAAGAGCTAAATGTACATTGATATCTTGAATCTGTTCTTGTTGAGCAATCTCTTTTTCAAGTGCTTGCTTTTGTACAAGTAATGCTTCTTTTTGCTTTTGTGTTGTTCCATTGTCAAAAAGTCTTAAGTTGAGTGTTACCATAAGTTTATTTTGGTCATCTAACCCCTCAGTATGGTCTATGTCTGTTCTCCCATAATCATAAAAACTATAAGTGTTTTCTACTTTTAATTTTGGCATATAAGTTGAGTTAAGGCTATTTGCTGAATACATTAATGAATCTGCATTTTGTTTGAGTGCTTTGATTGAATCATCAATCTCTTTTGTAATATTATTTGGAATAGTAATCTCTGATTCTTCAAATGTATCTACTTTTTTCCCAATTTTTATACTAAAGAGTTTTTTTAAAGAAAGAATTTGATACTTTGTAGTGTCTATCTCATATATATTATTACTATATGCAGCTTGTAATTTATCTACATCATCTTTTGTAGTTGTTCCAACTTCATAAAACTTTTTAACTCTTTCTAGTTCAGCTAAAAGTTGTATTTGTTTCTCTTTAAGAGCTTCTAGTGATGCTTCAATACTTTTTATAGTATAAAAATCTTCTACTATTGAAAGTTGTAAACTTTTTTTATATGAACTTAAATCAAAAGATGAAGCTCGTAATAACGCTTTATTTTGTTTCACAAGATTTGATCTGTATCCACCATCATATATATCTAGTCCAACAGTTGCATAGCCCGTATAAACTTCGCCAGCTGCTCCAGGTGTTCTTTGGTTCAGATTTTGATATGCACCCCCAATATCTAGTGTTGGATAATAGCCACTTTTGGCAGAATCTAGCTCTAGATTTTTTGATTTTTGTGTTAATGTTTTTGAAACTACGATATTATTATTTGTAGTTGCAAACTCTAATAATGATTTTAAATTATCCGCATATAAAAATGCAGGTACTAATAAAAACAATACTCTTTTTTTCATTTTTTTCCTTTCATTGAATCGAATATAAAATCGATATAAGTGTTTAAATCTTCTTGTAAATTGATAATACCACTTGTGGATATACTTGATATAAATGTTCCTTTTGACAAAACAAAAAATATACCAGAATAGGTAATGGCATCTTGAGATAACTCTTTGTTATTGATCCCCTCTTGTAAAATACTTTTTATCCAAGTATCATAATATGTATATACTTTTGTCTGATAAAGCAAAATCTTTTCATTTGGGTTTGTTAAACAAATTGCATTGAAGTCCTTAAATAATTCTCGTAATTCTGCACTTGAATCTGCATAGAAGAACTCAAAAAATATTTTTATTTTTTCACGAGCAGATTCTACTGAGGCTAATCTTTGTTTTTTTGTTAAATCAGCTTCTTGTAATAAAATATCGACTAACTCAAAAACTATATCTTCTTTATTGTCAAAATAATCATAAATACTTCCTTTACCTATACCTGCTGTTTGTGCTATTTTTGATATAGTTAAATTTTTTATAGAATTTTGAACAAATAAATCTTTACAAGATAAAGCAATTATTTTTCTTTTTTCTATTTTATCTACAGTTCTTGCCAAAATACCTCCTTTTGTCTTATGACCGACCATCAGTCATTTTTTGGATGATAGTATTTATTCTCTAATATAAGGCTTAATTATTAGTTTTAGTTAAGAAGAGTAAATTTAATTCATAAAAAGAAAACATAGTTTTTTCTTTATTTAAATACTTATAATGTTATAATAAATTCTAAAAATGATGAAAGAAAATCTACAATGTACAAACTATTCAAACTCTTAAGTTTAATGATAATTATAACGATTTTTTCAGGATGTGTGAAAGAAAATACTTACAAACACCCTATAAAAGATTTAGAAGATATAAAACAAAAACCTACACTCTATACAAAAAAAATACAACAAATTTCTCATAAGTCGAAGAAGAAATTTATTAAAGAATATAAAAAATATTACTTTTATCCTTGGCACATAAATCGATTTTCTGTAAGTTACAAAAATGCAACTTGGGGAAATATGTATGCAAAAATGGATGTTTATTCAGAAAACCTGACGCCTATCTCACAAAAATGGTTCACATCCATTATTGATGAATCAAATTTTAAAAAGTTTAACACTCTAAGAAAAAAAGCAATTACTATAAATAGTTCTCATATAAGAGTTTTTCCAACAGTAAGTAAAATTTTTTATGACCCTCAAAAAGCAGGTGAGGGTTTCCCTTTTGATTATAATGAAAATTCTAGTATCAAAATAAACACACCACTTTTTGTATCACATCTATCAAAAAATAAACTATGGGCATATATCGAATCAAGTGTCGCTATTGGATGGATAAAAGTAAGTGATATAGCGTATGTAAACAAGAAGTTTAGAAAAACTTTTGAAAATAATAACTATTATATAAGTATAAAAGATGATACAAATATTTATAAAAATGGTTATCTACTTAAAAGTGTTAGCCTAGGAACACTTTTCCCTAAAGCAAAAAAAGGTTTTATAATAGCTTCAAAAGATTATAAAAACAATGCTTTTATCCGAGTAATAGATAGAAATAGAAACTTAAAGAAACTTGGATTGGATTTTAATTTAGAAAATATTACAAAAATTAGCAATGAACTTATAGGTGAACGCTATGGATGGGGAGGATTACTTGAAAATAGAGACTGTTCTTTGATGACAAAAGATTTTTACGCCCCTTTTGGAATATTTTTAAATAGAAACTCTGGTATGCAAAAAAATAATGGACACTCAATTGATATAAGTAAGATGGATAATATACAGAAAAAAGAGTTTATTTTGAACAATGCTGTACCTTTTCAAACTCTTATTTATCTGCCAGGACATATTATGATCTATGTAGGGGTAAAAGAGAATGAACCACTAGTGTTTCACAATGTTTGGGGTGTTAAAACGATAGACAAAAATGGGAAAGAGGGGAGAAGTGTTATAGGAAAAGCTGTAGTAACGACCCTTTCATTTGGAAAAGAGTTGGAAAACTATTCACAAGAGCATTCATTGTTAAGCCGTATTGAGGCGATCACAATGATTACATCTATATGAGTTTAGTTAAACACACTCTGCTTTAAAATACTTTTTCAGTAAAAATGGTGGTATAATTGTCGTGATGATTATTACAAAAATAAGCATTGCATAGATATCATTTGGTAAAACCCCATTTACTCTTCCCATCTCTGCAAAAATAAGACCAACTTCTCCTCTAGGAATCATTGAAACTCCTATAATTGCATTGTTTCGTATAGATTTTTGAAAGATGAAAAAAGCTCCTATAAATTTACTGATAAAAGCAATAGAGATAAAACTCAACCCCATAATCCAAAAAGATGAAGAACCAAAGTCAATTACTCGTAAATCCATAGATAAACCAACCATTACAAAAAATATAGGTGTAAATATTTGGATAATAGGTGTCATATTTGACTGTACATCTTTTAGTAGTTTTTCATTTGTACTTAAAAATGTACCAAAAGGTAAGAAAAATCTTCT
>Ga0193963_1001656_pt1 | contig 10954 bp, 6 predicted proteins | sample FB_6_MG_FD_140359 | JGI IMG/M metagenome (GOLD analysis project Ga0193963, IMG submission 140359) | Microbial mat bacterial communities from the Broadkill River, Lewes, Delaware, United States - FB_6_MG | ecosystem: Environmental > Aquatic > Freshwater > River > Microbial mats | place: USA...
CATATAATGTCTAATAAGTTCTGGTGCGCTACCTCTTAATATATCATTATCTACTCTTCTTATCTCAACAGCATCATCTGCTACCAAGCGATGTCCTCTTTCGATTAAATCTAATGCTGTTTCACTTTTCCCGACACCACTTTTACCCATTATTAAAGTTCCAATTCCAAAAATATCAACTAAAACGCCGTGTATTGTTGTATTAGGAGCTAATCGTTCATTTAAATAATCTGATAATTTACTTAAGAATTTTGTTGTTGGTCTATTTGTTCTCAATATTACCCTGCCATTCAATTGAGCATATTTTATTGCCGTGTCTGATACTTCTAAATCTCTAGTCACTATTAATACTGGTATTGGATACTTAAAAAACTTAGATAAACGTTCTTCTTTTTCTTTTTCAGGCAAAGTCCTTAAATAATGCCATTCAGCATTTCCAATTATTTGAATTCGTGCCGGAACGAAAAAATCATAATACCCTCCAAATTGAAGTCCTGGTCTATTAATATCTGCTAATGTTATTTCCACATCAACTTCATCTGGTTGATAAACTACTTCTAAATTCAAATCTTTTACAATTTCCTCTACTGATACTGATTTCATAAAGCACCTACTTTCTAAAATAATTATAAACTTCTGTTGCTGACTTATTATTCATACTTTCAACTTTTTCTAAAGCTTCTATTGGTTGAATTTTCATGTTTGAAAGCGTCTTAAATGTTTTGAATAATGCTTTTTTTCGCTTAGGTCCTATTCCCTTGATTTCATCAAGTTCTGATTTAACCATATTTTGATCTCTCAAACTTCTATGATAATTTATTGCAAATCTATGAACCTCATCTTGTATTCGCGTAATCAATTGAAACTCTAAACTTCGCGACTTCAATTTTATTTCTTTTCCATTATATATTATACCTCTTGTTTTATGATTTTCATCTTTTACTAAACCACAAACATTTACATTTAGATTCAATTGTTTCAAAATTTTCAGAGCAATATTCACTTGTCCAATACCTCCATCCATCATTATTAAATCTGGAAGTTTACTAAATTTTTCATTAAATTCTAAATAATTTTTAAATCGCCTAATTAAAATTTCATGCATGCTACCATAATCATTAGGTCCTTCTATAGTTTTAATCCTAAAACGTCTATAATCACTTTGCTTTTTCACTCCATTTTCAAAAACTACCATAGCTCCTACTGAATAACTTCCTTGAGTATTAGAAATATCATATGCTTCTATTCTTTTTATATTTTCTGTTAATTGTAATTTCAATCTCAAATTTTCTAACGCTTGAAATGATTCTTGTTGTTTAATTTTATAACGATTGACTTGCTTTTCTAAAATTTCAAGTGCATTTAAATGCACCATTTTTATCAAATTATTTTTAACACCTTTTTTAGGTATTTTAAAATTAATTTTTCTATTAGCTTTTTGACTTAACCAATCTTCTATTACATTTATATCTGAAAAAGATTCTTCAATATAAATTTCTTTTGGTATATATGCTACACCAGAATAAAATTGTTTTATAAAAGCTTCTAATATATCTGTCTTCACATTATTTTCAACATTATAAAATATAAAATGCTCTCGTCCTACAATTTTGCCACTTCTAATAAAAAATATCTGTATACAAGCTTCTTCAATTCCTTTTGCTATTCCAATTACATCTTGATCTTTGACATTTGTTTGTATAACTTTTTGTTCTTCATGAATGGATTCTATAGATTTTATTTTATCTCTATATTCGGCTGCTTTCTCAAATTCCATTTGACTAGATGCTTTAAACATATCCTCTTTTAGTTTATTTATCAAAATATCATCTCTACCACTTAGAAATAATTTAATTTCATCAATCATAGATAAATATAATTTAGTTTCTATGTTTCCTTGACATGGACCTAAACATTTATCTATATAATAATTCAAACATGGACGAGACAAAGCTTTTTTTCCATCTAACTTTAAATTACATGTTCTTAATTTATAAGTGCTATGAATTAATTCTAACGCATTATTTACCGCTGTACCACTAGGATAAGGTCCATAATACTTAGAACCATCTTTTTTTAGCTCTCTAGTTTTTACTACTTTAGGATACATATCTTTCATAGTTATTTTTATATATGGATATTGTTTATCATCTCTCAATAAAATATTGTACTTTGGTTTATGTTTTTTTATAAGCGTAGCTTCTAATACTAAAGCTTCTATTTCATTATCTGTAATAATATATTCAAATTCGACTATTTGACTTACCATAACATTTACTTTAGCATCAGCTTTTTGATTTGATTCTTGAAAATATTGTCTAACCCTATTCTTTAATACTATAGCTTTTCCTATATATATTATTTGTCCCTTATTATTTTTCATAATATAAACTCCCGGTTTTGCTGGAAGCTTTCTCAATTCTTCACTTATATTAAAATCCATACTCCCTCCATTCTATTTTACAAAAACTTCTAAATACTTAACTAGATATTTCAGCCACTTTAGACTATAATTAAATAGGGTTTTGTATAATTAGTTTCAACTATTATATTATACCCTAAGTTTTAATATTAAAAAAGTTCCTTTCATTTCAACTAAAATTTTAATATTAAAATTTTTATTATATTTAATTTGGAGGAGATTTTCATGAGAAACGCACAAAAACTTGTTGTTTTTTGTTCATCATTTTTTTTAACTCTTGGATTTTTGGTTATAATATCTAATTTTTTTAGTTATCTTATTCCAAAAATGAGTAATCTTACTATGTGGACAATATACAGTTTTACATTTTACTTTTTTATTTTCACACACGGATTACTGCGAAAATTATTTATTAACAAAAGACTTTCAGGTAGCAAACTTTTCGCCACTGGAAAAGTTAATAAATTTACTTTTAGAGAAAAATCTTGGCTATATTTAGGTCCTATCTTAATTTATTTTTTACCAAATTTTAAATCTCGTTCTTTTTCAAATATAAATATGTATTTAATAATAATGTTTATATTAACAATAATAATTTTAGAATTATTATTGCTACTATCACAAAAATCTATATTAGTTTATTTTACTGATCAGGGGATTTTTATAAATGGGTTGGATTTAAGATTTTTTGTTCCAAAAATTTACGGATCTGTTCTCCACAATGATTCTGGATTTTACAAATACAGTGATTTTAAAAATTATTACAAATTAGAAAATCAAATAGATTTATATGAAAATTTAGATCAAGGAAAATTAGAAATCATTTCTACTAAAGACGAATTAATTAGAATACAAGGCGTGTTAACTAAACAAAAAATTAAAGTGAAAAAATTTAACTAAACTTCAAAGAGGTGAAAATTATGTCAATTACTAAAATAATGGCTCATAGAGGAGCTTCTGGTTATGCACCAGAAAATACAATGATTGCTTTTGAATTAGCTGATAAAATGAATGCTGACTATATCGAATTAGATTTACATATATGTAAATCTGGAGAACTTGTTGTTTGTCATGATGATAAAGTTGACAGAACGACTAATGGCTCTGGCTTTATAAAAGATTTATCTTTAACAGAGCTTAAAAAATTAGATGCTGGATCTCATTTCAATTCTAAATTTAAAGATTCTAAAATACCAACATTTATAGAAGTTCTTGATTGGATCAAAGATCGATCTATTGGCTTAAATATTGAACTTAAAAATGCTCCTATATTTTATCCAAATATTGAAGAACGTGTTCTTGAATTAATTGAAAAATATAACATGATTGATAGAGTAATAATTTCATCATTTAATCATTATGGCTTAGATAAATGCAAAAAAATAAATCCTGATATAAAAACTGGTTTACTATATATGGCTGGCCTATTTGAACCGTGGAATTATTGTAATCATTTAAATGCAGATGCAATACATCCCTTATTTTATGGCGTACTACCAGAAATAATAGAGGGTTGTAAAAAAAATAATATTGCTATAAATGCTTGGACTGTAAATGATGAAAACTATATGAAATCTTTAATCGAACTTAAAATTGATGGAATCATAACTAATTTTCCTGATAAAGCTAAAACCATATTAGATAACTTTCAAAGGGGCGAATAATTAATGAAATTAAATTACAAAAAAACATTTATTCTAGGCTTTGGCTTTTTTGCAATTAGCCTTGTTTGGCAGATATATAATTTTTATATTCCTCTATTTTTAGCAGAATATTTTCCAAATAGTATGACAGCAGTCAACGGCATAATGACAATTGATAATATATTAGCAGTTACTATGATTCCTATCATTGGTAGCTTAAGTGATCGAACTCATACAAAATATGGTAGACGAATGCCCTATTTATTAATTGGTATGCCATTATCAGCTTTATTGTTTATTTTAATTCCATTTTTCAATCATAATAGTGGGGGATCAATTATTGCTTTTATGGGTATTATAATAGTATTTTTACTATCTATGTCTTTGTATCGATCTCCAACAATTGCATTAATGCCAGATATCACACCAGCGCCTCTTCGTAGTGAAGCTAATGGAATAATTAATTTCATGGGAGGCTTTGGAACTATATTAGCGCTTACACTTGGTGCTGTTTTATACAGAGCTAATGAATTATATCCATTTATTCTAACTTCCATTTTAGTTATTATATCAGTTTTAATACTTTTCGTATTCATCAAAGAGCCTGAAACTGGTTCTTTATCAAATCACGATAAAGAAAAATTAAATCTAAAACAATCTTTTTATGACTTAACTCATAGCTCTGATAAAACTACCTCTTATATTTTAATGGCGATTTTTTGTTGGTTTATCGCTTATCACGGTGTTGTCGCTACATTTAGTAATTATTGTGTCAAATTTCTTATGATTGATGAACAAACTGCATCATTTTATTTATCTGTAATGAGTGCTTTATTTATGTTATTAGCTATTCCTAGTGGTTATTTAGCAGCAAAATATAAAAAGAAACGTATAATTTCTTTAGGTCTAATTGGAATGTTAGTATCTTTTGTTTTAATTGGATTTTTAAGAAAAGACTTATTTTTGCTTGGTCTTAATTTTAATCTAAGTATGATTTTACTTATGATTTTTGCAGGAATTTCTTGGGCTTTTATAAATATTAATTCTTATCCATTAGTTGTTGATTTAACAACCGAAGATAAAATTGGAACTTATACTGGCTTATACTATTTTTCATCACAATCTGCTGCTATATTTGGACCTTTGATTCTAGGAGTCATAATTGACAAAATCGGATTTGCTTCAATGTTCCCAGTAGCAGGACTATTCTTTGGTTTGGCTTTCATATTCATTCAACTTGCAAAACCTAAAGAATCAATAATATAAGATAAAGACGTCAAATCATAAACGATTTGACGTCTTTATTTTTAAATACCCATTTGTTTTAGATACTTACCTGTATATGAATTAGTATTATTTGCTATTTCTTCTGGCGTCCCTTTTCCAATAATCATTCCACCACCAGATCCACCTTCTGGACCTAAATCAATTATATAATCAGCTTGTTTTATCACATCTAAGTTATGTTCAATAACAATTATAGTATTGCCACTTTCCACTAATCTATTTAATATCTTAATTAATTTAGCAATGTCATCCATGTGAAGACCTGTTGTAGGCTCATCTAATATATATACTGTCTTTCCAGTACTTCTTTTACTTAGTTCTGTTGCTAATTTTATACGCTGTGCTTCTCCTCCTGATAATTGAGTTGATGGTTGTCCTAATTTTATATAACCTAAACCAACATCATATAAAGTTTGCATTTTATTTTTTATTTTAGGTATCTTATCAAAGAATTCAAGAGCCTCTTCAACGTTCATCTCTAAAACATCCGATATACTTTTGCCTTTATATTTAACTTGCAATGTTTCTCTATTATATCTATGGCCTTTACAAACTTCGCAAGGTACATAAACGTCTGGTAAAAAATGCATTTCTATCTTTATAATACCATCACCTCTACAAGATTCACATCTTCCCCCTTTAACATTAAAACTAAATCTTCCCTTTTTATAACCTCTAGCTTTTGCCTCTCCTGTCATTGCAAATAAATCTCTTATATGATCAAACACACCAGTATAAGTAGCTGGATTAGATCTTGGAGTCCTGCCTATTGGAGATTGATCTATATCTATAACTTTATCTATATTTTCTAAACCTGTAATAGATTTATGCTTACCTGGTCTATTTTTAGAATTTCTTAATTTTTTCACTATACCTTTATACAGTACTTCATTTACTAAACTACTCTTACCTGATCCTGAAACACCCGTAACACATGTCCAAAGTCCTAATGGAAATTCCACGTTAATATCTTTCAAATTATTTTCAGAAGCCTTCTCAATATAAATTCTATTTTCGCCAAAAGCTTTTCTGCTTTTTGGAATATCTATCTTCTTTATACCAGAAAGATATTGTCCAGTAATTGATTCTTTAACCTTTTTTACTTCTTCTAATGTTCCTTGAGCCACAATTTCTCCACCATGTATTCCTGCTCTTGGTCCAATATCTACAATTTGATCAGCTTCTTTCATAGTATCTTCGTCATGCTCAACTACAATCAAAGTATTTCCAAGATCTGTTAAATGTCTTAATGTCTTTAACAATCTATCATTATCCCTTTGATGTAATCCAATACTTGGTTCATCTAACACATAAAGAACACCGACTAATGCAGAACCAATTTGAGTTGCCAATCGAATTCTTTGCGACTCTCCTCCAGACAATGTCCCTGACGCTCTATCTAATGTCAAATAACGTAAACCAACATCTCTCAAAAAACCTAACCTTGCATTAATTTCTTTAAGTATTTGCTCTGCTATTATAAGCTCTCGATCGCTTAATTCTAATTTCTCAAAAAACAATAAGCTATCCTCAATTGATTTTTCTGTTAACTCTATTATATTTGTGCTTTCTATTAAAACACTTAAACTTTCAGGTCTAAGCCTCTTTCCATTGCAAACTTCACAAGGATTATTACTCATATATTCTTCAATTTTATTTCTCATATAATCTGATGATGTTTCCTTATATCTTCGCTCTAAATTATTTATAACGCCTTCAAATGGCGCTTTGAAAGTCCTTGTTCCATTAAAATGACTTTCAAATACAAATTCTAAATTTCTTCCATTAGTTCCAAATAATAATTCATCTAAAAATTTCTTAGGCGCCTCCTCTAATGGTTGGTCTACCGTAAAACCATGTTCTTCTGCCAAAGTTTTAAACATTTGAAAATAGTAAGTGTCTTTATTAGCGCTATGAAAAGGTTCTACCGCACCCTCTCTTATAGTCATCTTTAAATTAGGCAAAACTAAATCTCGATCTATTCTTTTATGAATACCTAAACCATTACAAGTAGGACACATTCCAAACGGACTATTAAACGAAAACATTCTAGTCGATATTTCATCAATAGCAATATTACAATCAATACATGCAAATTTCTGACTCAGCATTATTTCTGATTTTCCAATTTTATCAATTATAACAAGACCTTCTCCAAGTTTTAAAGCTGTTTCTAATGAATCTGTTATTCGACCTTCAATTCCAGCTTTTACTATAATTCTATCTATAACAATTTCAATATTATGCTTCTTATTCTTTTCAAGATTAATTTCTTCACTTAAATCAATAATTTCCCCATCAATTCGTGCGCGAACATATCCTTCTTTTTTTATTTCTTCTAATATTTTTTTATGTTGTCCTTTTTTTCCTCGTACAATTGGAGCTAATATTTGTATCTTTGTTTTATCCTCAATTCCCATAATTACATCTACCATCTGATCTATAGATTGTGATTCTATTGGTTTTCCACATTTAGGACAGTGCGGCAAACCCATTCTTGCAAATAATAATCTATAATAATCATAAATTTCAGTAACAGTACCAACTGTCGATCTCGGATTTTTACTTGTTGTTTTCTGATCAATTGAAATTGCAGGAGATAGCCCTTCAATATATTCAACATTAGGCTTCTCCATCTGTCCTAAAAATTGTCTTGCATAAGATGATAAGCTTTCAACATATCGTCTTTGTCCCTCTGCATATATCGTATCAAATGCCAAAGAAGATTTTCCAGAACCACTTAATCCAGTAAATACAATTAATTTATTTCTAGGTATTGTTATATCTATATTCTTTAAATTATGTTCTTTTGCTCCTTTAACAATAATGTTTTGTTTTTCCATACTACAATTCACCCTTCAACTCACGTATTTTATCTCTAAGTTCTGCTGCTCTTTCAAACTGTAAACTCTCTGCTGATATAAACATTTCTCGTTCAAGCTTATCTATTAGTCTATTTTTTTCTTCTTTTGTATATTTTTTCTTTTTATCAAATGAATATTTAGTATTATCTTCAGCTATTTTACTTGCTTCTATAACTGCTCTAATTGATTTTTGAATAGTTTGAGGCACTATATTATTTTCTATATTATACTCTTCTTGTATTTTTCTACGTCTCAAAGTTTCCATAATAGCTTTTTCCATAGATTTTGTGATTTTATCACCATACATAATTACTTTTCCATTCGAATTACGGGCAGCTCTTCCTATAGTCTGAACCATTGATGTTTCGGATCTCAAAAATCCTTCTTTATCGGCATCAAGTATTGCAACTAAAGTCACTTCTGGTAAGTCTAAACCTTCTCTTAATAAATTTATACCAATTAAAACATCGACTTTACCTACTCTTAAATCTCTTATAATTTCCATTCGTTGTATAGTTTTTATATCAGAATGCATATAAGCTACCTTTAATCCTAATTCATCAAGATATTTAGTTAAATCTTCTGACATTTTTTTTGTTAAAGTTGTAACTAGTACTCGCTCATTTCTATCTACTCTGATATTAATTTCTTTTATCAAATCATCTATTTGACCTGTAGTTTCTCTAACTTCTACTACTGGGTCAAGTAAGCCTGTTGGTCTAATTATTTGTTCTACAGTATTTTCAGTATGCTCTAATTCATATGGACCAGGAGTAGCACTAACGTAAACAATTTGATTAACTAAATTTTCAAACTCTGAAAATTTAAGCGGCCTATTATCCAAAGCAGATGGTAATCTAAACCCATAATCAACCAAATTTTGTTTTCTAGATTGATCACCTGCATACATAGCCCTTATTTGAGGAATACTAACATGTGCTTCATCTACAATCATTAAAAAATCATCTGGAAAATAATCTAAAAGTGTATATGGTCTACTTCCAGCAGCTCTACCACTAATATGTCTTGAATAATTTTCAATACCAGAACAAAATCCCATTTCTTTGAGCATTTCAATATCATAAAGTGTTCTTTGTTCTAACCGTTGTGCTTCAACCAACTTTTCTTCATCTTTAAGTTGTTTTAATCTTATCTCTAATTCATTTTCAATTCTAGAAATAGCATCCTTAACCTTTTGTTCTGAAGTTGCAAAGTGAGATGCAGGATAAACCGCTATATGATTTCTTTCACAAATAATTTCTCCTGTAATAGTATTAATTTCAACAATTTTTTCAACCTCATCTCCAAAAAACTCAATTCTAATAGCATTTTCTGATGAGTATGATGGAAATATTTCTAGAACATCTCCTCGAACTCTAAATGTCCCACGTATAAAATTAATATCATTTCTCACATATTGAATATCAATTAGTTTCTTAATCGCTTCATCTCTATCTTTTTCCATACCTGGTCTTAAAGACAAAACTAAATTCTCATAATCTATAGGGTCTCCTAATCCATATATACAAGATACACTAGCAACTACAATTACATCTCTTCTTTCAAATAATGACATCGTAGCTGAATGTCTCAATTTATCAATTTCATCATTTATAGATGCATCCTTTTCAATAAATGTATCTGATGACGGAACATAAGCTTCTGGTTGATAATAATCATAATAACTTACAAAATACTCAACCGCATTATTTGGGAAAAATTCTTTAAACTCTGCAGTCAATTGAGCAGCTAATGTTTTATTATGTGCAATTACTATTGTCGGTTTTTGTACTTTTTCTATTACATTTGCCATAGTAAAAGTTTTCCCAGAACCGGTAACACCAAGTAATACTTGATGTTTTTTATCCTTTTCTAAACCATCAACTAAAGATGCTATAGCATTAGGTTGATCTCCTTTTGGCTGATAATCCGATTTCAATTCAAATTTATTCATTTTAACACCTCACAGAACGTTTGTTCCTTCATTATATTTCATTTTATTTTTACTGTCAATATAATACTACTTTAGTACACATTTAAATTAATATTATTTAAAACTATACATTTTTAAATCTAGATTTAGGATTTACAGTTTTTCCATTTTCTCTAATTTCAAAATGCAAATGAGGACCAGTTGATCGTCCTGTAGTGCCAACTAACGCTATAGTTTGACCTTTTTTTACTTTTTGACCTTTTGAAACTAATCTCCTAGAACAATGGGCATATGCAGTTGTTATTTTTCCACCATGATCTATAACTATAAAATTCCCATAGCTACTTTTTACTCCAGAAAATATAACGACACCGTCGTTCGCCGATATTATCTTTGTTCCTGTCTTAGCTCCAATATCTATACCTGAGTGAAATTGTCTTGTTTTTAATATTGGATGTATCCTATATCCGTAAGGACATGTTATTTTATAAATACCCGGAAGTGGCCACATTATATCTCCACCAGCATAATCCATTGGCAATTGCTTATTTCTAATTTCTTGTTCAATTGCTTTTGCTTCTGCATTATTAGCATCAATCATTTTCTTAAATTCATTTTTATCTGCTATTATTTGTTTTACTCTTTCTTCCTTGTTCCTTGATGCCACTAATAAATTACTTATTTTAACTTTCATATCCTGTTTTGCATTTACTAATAATATTTCTTGTGCTTCTAATTTTGCTTTTTCATCTTCTATATTTTTCTTTTTTAGTTCAACTTTTTCTATTAATTTCTTATCATTTTC
>Ga0193963_1001657_pt1 | contig 10954 bp, 9 predicted proteins | sample FB_6_MG_FD_140359 | JGI IMG/M metagenome (GOLD analysis project Ga0193963, IMG submission 140359) | Microbial mat bacterial communities from the Broadkill River, Lewes, Delaware, United States - FB_6_MG | ecosystem: Environmental > Aquatic > Freshwater > River > Microbial mats | place: USA...
CAAAGACGGCTATCAATTGCCCAAAACGCTGCCAGCTCTTATGGAGGCCTATCCGGAAGGCGCAACGGAGAGAGCCCTGATTGCCCGGCGTATCCTGAAAAGCAATCCCACGCATGAATTTGCCCTGATCGTTTCAGCATGGGATAATTATCACAACCAAAATTATGCGGCAGCTGAGTTGGATTTCAAACACCTGTCCGACATCACCCCAGATAATCAGGATACCCACATTGGTTTAGGCTACAGCCTGCTGCACCAAAAAAAATGGGAAGAAGCCATACGCCTCATGGAAAACCCAAGGCTGCCGCCGTCGGCAAAATTGATGGAATTACGGGAAAACATCTATCGCGAAGCGATTTTGGACAACCTGGCCCAAAATCGATTTTCAGCGGGTAAAGATTTATTCCACCGGCTGGCTCTTCTGGATAATAATAACGCCAGCAAAGCCGTTACCAATATTGGTGTTCAGGTCCTTGACGGATATATGCGCGGGGGAAAAAGGGCTGATGCCTGGAATCTGGCCCATGATATGGGGCGCAGCAACCTTATTGGTGTCAGACGCGCAGCAGCTTACTTTTACGAAAAACATAAGGCACCAATTATGGCATCCCAGGTTCTCGATGATCCGGAGGCCTGTTTTGCAAATGCCGACGCCCCCCGGATTAACGCATCCGTCTATTTTCGTCACCGGTCCGGCGACCCCGGTCTGTCCCGGCTTAATGAAATCGCATTTCCGATTTCAACCAGCATCTGTTTTCCTTTTGGTCACCAACTGACCTTATCCCATGTTTATAAACAACTTGACAGCAGTGATCCGTCAGCCTTTCGGGCAGGCAGCTATTATTGGTACCAAGACGGGAGTAAATCTAAAGCGGCATTAGACAATCAGTCTAATTTCCATCAACTCTGGTTAAGTTATAAAAAAGAAGGTCCCTATCCCTTCAACGTGGCCATTGGCACGTCACCCATTGGTGGGGATGTCGGCATAACGCCGCTTTTCAATATCGATACAATTGTCAACGGATTTGAGATCGATATTCACCGCAGCGCGGTCGACGAATCCATCCTGTCCTATGCCGGATTAGATGATCCCTATGGGGATGATGCTTGGGGTCGGGTAACCAAAACCGGCGGAAAATTAGGACATACAATTGTCCCGTGGGAAAGCTGGTGGCTCAGTGGACGTATCGGTTTTGATGTATACCGGGGTGAAAATGTGATGGATAACACCGCATGGACGGTTGATTTGGCTTTTGGCCAGACAAGGGAACTTGGAAAAAAATGGGAGTTAACCTATGGTGTTTATGGGTCTTATCAACACTTTGAACACAACTCTAATTTTTTCACATTTGGCCATGGCGGTTATTACAGCCCGAATCATATGATTTCAACCGGTCCGCTGGTACGAATCAAATCCCGCCCCTGTCTTGATTTTTATATAGACATTCAAATCTCAGGGGGCTGGATGTGGGAGCAAACAGCGGATGCCCCCTTCTACCCTGAAAAAACGCCGATCCCCGGCCTTTCTCCAGCCGGCCGTATAGAATACAACGGTGTCTATCAAGGAAACAATGACAACGGCCCAACAGCGCTCATACAGTTTGAAGCATGGAAATTATTGACCCACAAACTGGCCGTTGGGACACATGCCAAGATGAATCTGACGACTGAATTCAATGAGTGGCAGATTGGATTGCATTTAAAATATTATTTTAAAAAACAAAAAAAATTTCGGTAGCGGGTCAAACATAACTTTGGGGTACAAATTGATGCACATGTCATTAAGTAAGAAGGAGAAAAACGCAACGTCACAACTTCTATGGACACCCTCCCCCACGCGTCGACAAAGTTCAAATATGTATCGGTTTATGCAGCGGTTAAACCGCTCCCGTGGATTATCTCTGGAAGAATATCAAGATCTTTACACCTGGTCGATAAATCATATCTCCGATTTCTGGAAAGAAGTGTGGAAAGAGACAGGGCTTCATTATTCAAAATCTTACACCCGGGTGGTGGACGACGAAAATAAAATGCCCGGAGCCCGCTGGTTTGAAGGGGCACGGCTGAATTTTGCGGAAAACCTGCTCAGGTACCGGGATAGTAACACAGCGCTGATTTTTCGCGGTGAAGATAAAATTCGACGGACACTGACCTATGCCGACCTCTACCAGGAGACCGCATCTGTGGCTGCCGCCCTGAGGCAGATGGGGGTTGTGCCCGGTGACCGGGTGGCAGGTTTCATGCCCAACATGCCTGAAACCATTATTTTCATGCTGGCGGCTACCAGCATTGGCGCGGTGTGGTCATCCTGCTCACCGGATTTTGGTATCAAAGGCGTTGTTGACCGGTTTGGGCAAATTCGGCCAAAGGTCATCGTGGCGGCTGACGGCTACTTTTTCAAGGGCAACTCGTTGTCCTGCCTTGCACCACTGTCCAGTATCATGGAGCAGATCCCCTCTATTGAAGCCCTGGTGGTGGTTCCCTATATCAGCGTTTCTCCGGACATTTCTGCGCTGCCGAGGGTTATTGTCTATGAAGATTTTGGTATAAATGACCCTGAAATGCGGTTTGAACAGCTTGCCTTTGACCATCCCCTTTACATCATGTTCTCCTCCGGCACCACCGGGCTTCCCAAGTGCATGGTGCAAAGTGCCGGCGGTGTGCTGATCCATCAGATGAAAGAATTAATGCTGCATACCGACCTTAAACGGGAGGACACCCTATTCTATTTTACCACCTGTGGGTGGATGATGTGGAACTGGTTGACCTGCGGTCTTTCCCTGGGTGCCACCCTGGTTCTTTTTGACGGGAATCCGTTTCATCCGCAACCGGACGCGTTGTGGCGCATGGCCGAAGAGGAGAAAATTTCCATATTCGGAACATCACCCGGATATATAGCCGCCTTGCGAAATGCCGGGGTTCATCCGGGAGTAAAATTTGACCTGTCCAACCTGCGCACCCTGTTGTCCACAGGCTCGGTCTTATCTAACGAAGATTTTAAATTTATCTATGAGCGAATAGCGGATGATATACAGCTGTCTTCCATCTCAGGCGGCTCGGATCTGAACGGCTGCTTTGCCCTGGGCAACCCTCTGGACCCGGTGTATGCCGGAGAACTTCAATGTTTGGGTTTGGGCATGAAGGTCGCAGCTTACGACCCGTACGGCACACCTCTGATCGGTAAAAAGGGGGAATTGGTATGCGAAAAGGCGTTTCCTTCCATGCCGCTAATGTTCTGGGGTGATGAAAACGGGGCCCGTTACCAATCTGCGTATTTTGATCAATATCCTGGTGTCTGGGCCCATGGGGACTTCATTGAAATTACCAGCCAGGGACGTGTGATCATTTACGGCAGGTCTGATGCCACGTTGAATCCAGGCGGGGTGCGGATCGGCACAGCAGAAATTTACAGATCTATTGATCAGGTACCGGGAATTGAGGATTCTGTGGTGGTGGGCCAGGATTGGAAAAATAATGTGCGTGTGATTCTTTTTGTCAAGTTGGTTGACGGCGTTTCATTGACTGATGCAATGAAAGCTGACATCTGCTCCGAAATCCGCACCCAAATCTCGCCCAGGCACGTGCCAGCTAAAATCATACCCGTGCCGGATATTCCCTATACCCTGAACATGAAAAAAGTGGAACTGGCCGTAAGGAACGTCATCCACAACCGCCCGGTAAAAAACACCGATGCCTTAAAAAATCCAGCCGCCCTGCACTTTTTCACAAATCGGCCGGAACTGGCAGAATAGTTGAAGGTCAATCGGTATAGGGCCCCCTCACCGGGGAGCCCTCCCAAGCCACTCGGTATACTGATACGACCCAAATCCCTTAAAAATTAAAAACCTTTGCCTCTGCTGCCATATCAATAAGGTGAGGACCGCCGTCCAGCTGCATGTTGGTGAAGAAAGCGGATTCATCAAGACCTCGGTTTTTCGCACACGGGGTGCAGATACCTGTGGTGACCTCATTTTCCACCAGATAGGGCAGGTAATCGGCCGGACAGTCACCTGTATCTGTTGTGATGCTCAGATCCCTGTCCTTATTAGCCCACATGACACCACCGTCAATGAAAAACATATCCACATGATGCCCTTTTGAATGTGCAATTTTGGCAAACTGGAAACATCTTGTGGCAGATTCATTATCATCCTTGCCGAGAACAAACAAAAAATTAGCCATGATTTTTTCTCCTGTATCAATGTGTTGGAATTTTATAAAAAAATCTGTGTAATCTACACGGATTTTTCAACTTTTGTTGTGGATTGAATCTGTGTGTTGATATACCAGATCAGCCCATGGCTGTCATGTGAAATATATCCCCACTGTGGTCAGTGCAATGAGTTCTCCGATAAGAACCTCAGATTTAATCCTCGTCCAATTCACTGTGAATCTGTTCCATCCAGTCCGGACTTTTCAACGACTCAATAATCATATAGCTGTGGGAATAGGGTTTGATGTCAATGATGGGACTGCCGTCCACGGCCTCTAATCCCTGTACGGTGAGTACGTTGCCCTTGCGTTCTTTTAACGCCACGGCTGAGACCAGCACCGGGTTGGGTCGAGCCGGACTGCAGGTGGCAAATATACCCTGCTCAGGCAGGTCTTTTCTGCCCATGGGATGCACTTTTTTAAGATTGCGCCGGGATGGATCTATCAGATGAGGCCAATACAGCACCAGAATATGGGAAAACCCTTCAACGCCATCTAAAAGCGGTTCCCACTGTTTATCAATAACCAGCTCGCTGATGCCTGTTTTCACCTGATGATGATGTTCCTTGACTTTTTCCGTGCGCAGTTCAAGGGACAATCCGGAATCCTTAGCCATGAGCATGGGCACTTTAATCGGGCTTCGCACAACCCCCACCGGATTCAACGCCATTGGGGGCTGGATATTTTGCTGATCTTTACGCATATTTTCCTCCATTATTGTTTGGACATGTTTTCGAGCAATGGGATGTCGCCCCTGTCCGGCCTTTATAAGCGTCAGATGCTTTTTTTTGTCAATATATTTAAGCGTTCAGGTTGACATTATAACAACCTTCATCCTATACAACATATAGGTGGTGTTCGGATACGTTTGAACCGGTAGAGCAATAGATAGATACCATAAAGATACAATAGGGTATAGACCCGTTTGAGTATGAAACCTGAACAGATTCTCGTTGTTGATGACGAAAAGCGGATTGTTGACAGCATTAGCAGATGCCTGACCAGGGAAGGGTTTCGCGTCTTTTGTGCTTATGACGGCCTGCAGGCAGTCACCTTGTTCAAGACACAAAGGTTTGACCTGGTGTTGATGGATATTTCCATGCCCGGTATGGACGGCTATGAGGCCATGGCCAAAATGTTTGAGGTGGATCCCGAAGTCCTTGTCATCATTATGACCGGATTCGCCTCGGTGTCGTCTGCGGTCTCTGCTCTGAAACAGGGTGCCTGGGATTACCTGAAAAAACCCTTTGAATTTGCTGAGTTGATTAAAACCGTTAATAACGGCATTGCCCAACGACATCTGATTGCTGAAAAAAAATGTTACGCCGCCCGCCTTGAGGCCTCTGAAAAAAAATACCAGTACATAGTTGACAATTCACCGGATCTAATTTTCACCCTGGATGAAAATTTTTGTTTTTCTTTTGCCAATCAACAATTTGAAACCCTTCTGGGGTATTTGCCACTGGAACTGAAAGGAAGTCCGTTTGACACGATTCTCCACGAGGATGACCGCTGCAAACTCGCCCGGCTGTTTCAGACCGCCGGTCCGCCCACCCGGGAGTTGTCCCCCGGCTGCAACATAGCCCTGAATCTGCGCTTTAAAAAAGCCGGAGTCAAGGAAAACAGGCATGATCCTTATTCCGCCCTTGCATTCATGGAGATGAAGGCCTCTATTCTTACCCCACAGGATATCGAATCGCCCCAGGAGTTCAAGGGTATTTATGCCGTGGCCAGGGATGTCACCGAACGTATAAGGCTTGAGGCCCAGCTTCGCCAGGCCCAAAAAATGGAAGCCATCGGTACGTTTGCCAGCGGCATTGCCCATGATTTCAACAATATCCTTATGAGCATACAGGGCTATGCCTCCCTGGTCAAAATAGGGTTTGACAGTGAATCAGAGGAATATAAACGGCTATCCAACATTGACGAATATGTTCACAACGGCGCCGAAATGACGCGGCAACTTCTGGATTTCTCCCGGAAGAACAGCCGGCAGGCACCCATCACCCTGAATATAAATTATCTGCTTAAAACCTCAGCCAGAATGTTTGGCCGCACCAGAAAAGATATCATCATCCGCGAGGAACTGGATAAGAATATTTGGCCCATCGTAGTGGATGAAATTCAGATCAATCAGGTGCTTATGAACCTGTTTGTCAATGCGTGGCACGCCATGCCCAAAGGCGGCCGGATTACGGTAAAATCTCAAAATGTGGTCATAGAGACCGAGCAAGCCAAAAAATTTGGTCTTGACAAGGCCGATGATTATATCCGGGTCTGTGTGGCAGACACCGGTACGGGCATGGACAAGGAGACCCTTTCGCGCATATTTGATCCCTTTTTTACAACCAAGACCCCAGGCCAGGGAACCGGCCTGGGACTTGCCACAGCATACGGGATTATCAAAGCCCACAAGGGCACGTTTCAGGTCAAATCCTCCCCGGGTAAGGGCAGTATATTCACGTTTTTTCTACCCGCTGTAAAGGACCGCGCATACACCGATCATGTCCTGCCTTCGACGGAAAATAAAGGCCGCCTGATTTCGGGCAAAGGCCGGGTGCTTTTGGTGGATGATGAAAAAGAGGTGATAGAGGTCTGCAAGGAGATGCTTGAAGCCCTTGGCTACGAAGTACTTGTTGCCGCAGCCGGGGACCAGGCCGTATCCCTAGTTCAAAATGACGTCAAAGGTATTGACCTGATGATTTTGGATGTCGTCATGCCCGGCATGGACGGGGTACAGACCTATGACGCAGTGCGGCATCTGAATCCGGATCTTCGTGTGCTGGTCTGTTCCGGACTTGCGCCGAAAAAAGATATCCGGCAGATGATTGACAACGGCTGCAAGGATTTTTTATTGAAACCCTTTGACATTGCCAAACTGTCGGAAAAAATTGAATCCGTATTTAGTGCCTGAAGACAAACCCATGTTTGGGCGAAAAGTTGCCCGGATGCAAGCCGCAGGAGGGCAATTTTTCGTTCAAACACTATATATCGAGGAATACAATGACCTACACTATCCACCCCGTTGCCATGGGGACAAAAGTATTTGACAAGAGCATGATGACGTACCAATACGGACAGGGTCAAACCTATACCATTCCCATTTTCTGCTGGGTAATCAAGGGTGGGGACAAAAACATCTTGGTGGACACCGGTGAAATGAACCCCATCCAGTCTGAACAAAGGGAACAAGCCATTAACGGAAAGATCTATACCTTTGAACAGGGCTTAGAAAAACACGGACTTGCACCTGAAGACATTGATATCGTCATCCATACCCATCTGCACAACGATCATTGCGAAAATGACTATAAGTGCGAAAACGCCATATTCTACGTGCATGAGCAGGAGCTTGAATCCATCCACAACCCGCATCCCTTAGATTATCGGTACCTGGAAGATTATATCGAGGATGTGGAGGAAAACGAGCAGATCAGGATAGTCAAGGAGGGTAACCCCATTGTTGACGGCATCTATGTTAAACACACGCCGGTCCACACTAAAGGGGGACTGACCGTATTCATTGATACGCCAAAGGGCAAAGCGGCCATCACCGGTTTCTGCATAATCGAAGAAAATTACAATCCCCCGCCGGAAATCAAAGGCATGGAAATGGAGGTTATCCCGCCGGGCACCCATGTGAATGTCTATTGGGCCTATGATATCATGGTGCAGGTAAAAAAAGAGGCCGATATCCTTATCCCTTTACATGAACCCCGGTTTGCCTGTGGCGATCCCCTCGGCATTTAAGGGCCAGAGACTCAATGATATTCGAAATCTAAACGGCGCTCTTGACAGACATAAAAGTCATCAAATATTCAATTTTCATATGGGAGAACCTATGTTGAATACCCCCCAAATAAGAGACCGTGCAGCCGGTGCCATTATGGGCGCGTTTATCGGAGATGCCCTGCGCCATTTACCACCAGCTGCCTGCGGCCTATTACCTTGCGGCACGGTTTCATAACGATTTTGAGACTGCTGTTCTCCATGCTGTGAACGGCGGTGGCCAAAACCAGGTCAGGGCCATCCTCACCGCCACTTTGACCGGTGCACAGGTCGGCTTAAGCAAAATCCCGAACCGATTTATTGACGGCCTTGAACAAGCAGATATGCTTCTGGAACTGGCTGAATCACTTGCACAATCTTTTCAACCGGAAATATAATATTTCCGGTTGAAAGAAAGGCGTCCCAAATAATCGAATCCTCTATCAATCAAAACTGTTGAACGTCAAAAGGGCTCGCAATCAAAATAACCATTTTAGTCCGTTAGCGTTCAAACTCGGCAAGACCAAATCGTTATTTTTTCTTCATCTCCTGCCCGCAACATGTTAACGAGACACTGCAGGCATCATCGGATCCCGTAGTGCAGGAGCATGGTTTTGTCACTTTTAATTCAAGGCCACAAGCTTCACATGTGTACACATCGCCTTCTTTCATATCGCAACAATTAGCCATGGGTCTACCTCCTTTTATTTGGTATTCAAGTTAAGAATAAACATCCCCTCTGAAATTCTTAAAGATTTGCCTAGGGTGAATAGATTTCAGCAATAGGTTATATATTTACTTGTATTTGTGGTTGATTACAATAATTAATTTTGACCATGGTTCCCAAGCCGGGGCTTGGCATATGGTTATTCGTCATTGATTTTCACCCCCCTAAAATTTAAATACCATCTGATTTTTCCTATCCCAAAGCCAATAGTTAAAAAGCCTCCCCCGTAAGACCGAGAAGAGCAGCATTTATCCGGATGGAAACAGCATTTTTAGGTTGCCATAGGGGCATGGCATATGCAATACAACGTATGTTGAAATGCATTTAAGCAAACAAAATTAAATGAATAATGACACACTAAAACGTTAAGGAGAAAATCAATGAAAAAATGGCAATGTTCTGTATGCAAATACGTTCATACAGGAGACGAACCCCCTGAAAAATGTCCGGTGTGCGGGGTCTCCGCAGACAAGTTTGTGCTCCTTGAAGAGGATGCCGCTCCTGATGATACATCAACGGATGCGCCGGCGGACGACAAAAACAAAACCGATGCCTCAAACGAGACCGAGAAACCGGATCTATCAACTTTAGACAAACGGGATCGTGCAAAGGTCTACATGGAACAGGCGGTTGACCTGATGCTTAAGCACCATGCCCATCCGATGTCGGTCCATCTGCCCAACGGGGTCATTCCGGTGGTTGCAATCCTGGTCGTTCTGGCCTGGTTTTCCGGTTCGGAGATGATGTTAAAGGCCGGATTTATAAATCTGATATTTGTTCTTATTGCCCTGCCTATTGTTGGGTTGACAGGCTTTCTTGAGTGGAAGGAAAGATATAATCAGGCGCAAACCAAGCTATTTAAAATAAAAATCGCCGCTGCATCCGTAACCGCGGTCTGCTGCATTACGTCGATTATTTGGTATCTGGTCAACCCAGAAGTGTTGGAATCGTCCGGAGCCTGGCTATTTGTCATGATTAACCTGCTGATGCTTGCCGGAGCCGGCGTGGCCGGATATATCGGCGGAAAAATGGTTTTCAAAGAATAAAAGGGACCTGGTGGCCGCGCTTTGAATACGAATAAAAATTCAGCGCAATCTCCGTAGATTTTATTTTTTCCCAACCCCTTAAAAACGTGACATACATATACGTATCAGTGAAAAAAATCAAAACACCCGGGTATCTGCGAAACCATTCGCGGCCCGGGTGTTTTGCTCAGATCTTTTATGTCGTGTTTTACGGTTTGAAGATCTGTGCCAACGCACTGGCAACGGTGTCATATTCAAACCTGAACCCCGCTGTTTCCAGGGCAGCAGGAAGCGCTTTCTGGCTGCAAAGAAACGAATCCCCAAGCTGACCCATAAAAAGTCTGATAAAAAACGCCGGAGCCGGCATGAACGCAGGACGGTGCAATGCCCGGCCCAATTCTTTGGCAAACTCTTTTTGTCGGATGGGCACCGGCCCTGTGAAATTGTAAATTCCCTGGGTATTATGTTCCATTAAAAAGAAGACGCCCCGGACCAGATCATCCAGGTGAACCCATGGAAACCACTGTTCCCCAGACCCCAAAGGCCCGCCCACAAACATCCTGAAGGCCCGGGCCATCACGTCAAGGGCTCCCCCTCCAGAATCAAGAACCACCCCGAATCTCATCACCGCCACGGTTGCGCCCCTTGATGTTGCCCGTTGGGCCTGGGCCTCCCAGTCCCGACACACCTGGGCCAGAAACCCGGTGCCGGACGATTCTGTCTCAGTCAAAGGTGTATCACCCCGGTCACCGTAGAATCCTGCTGCAGAGGCATTGATCAACTGTCCATGAAAGGTGCCTGGCATGGCATCCACCAGGTTTTTTGTGGTTTGAATTCTGGAATCATAAATGGCTTTTTTATACGCCTCTGTCCAGGGCTTAAAAATATTTCTGCCCGCCAGGTTGACGATAACATCCGATTGCGCCACAAGATCCTGCCAGTCCCCCGGCCGAGAAGTATCCGCACTGGTCCAGAAAAAATTATCATGGGTATCAGCCATGGGATGGTTCAGCGAAGTGCCGAGTCCATTTACCTGCCAGCCCGCATCCAGATATTTTGGCGCAAGGGCCTGTCCCACAAAGCCGGATGCACCGGTGATTAAAACCGTTTTCATGTGTTCCCTCCCTTTTGTTCGTTGTATAAGAAAATCTGTGTAAGCGACACATAGCTTTCAATTTTCGTTGTGGGATGAGCCTGGATGTCGATACCAGGTCAGCCCGTG
>Ga0193963_1001663_pt1 | contig 10934 bp, 8 predicted proteins | sample FB_6_MG_FD_140359 | JGI IMG/M metagenome (GOLD analysis project Ga0193963, IMG submission 140359) | Microbial mat bacterial communities from the Broadkill River, Lewes, Delaware, United States - FB_6_MG | ecosystem: Environmental > Aquatic > Freshwater > River > Microbial mats | place: USA...
GTTACATTTATAACACCACCCATAGCATCACCGTAGGTAACATCAAAACCTGCCATATATGCATCTATTTGATCTATGGCATCTGGTGCGATCACAGAATGAAGTCCACCCATGTGAAAAAGGTATCCTATTGGGAGATGGTTGATTGTTGTCAGTGACTCCTCAGGTTTTGAACCGTATATAAATAGCTCTCCACTTGCATCTGAAATGCTTGTAACACCGCTTAAGCTTTTAACAGCTTTAATTGGATCACCTTGAACGCCTGGTATAAACATCGCTTCATCGCTAGAGAGTCTTTTTTGAGCGGGCATTGAGTTTACATGTTCTACATTTTCAAAGTATTCTACATCCTTGAAAACATCTGAGAAACTTTCTTGTTCTTTGTTGGTGTAACTACTATCAGTAACATCTATAACTCCTAAGTCTTTTGCAACTAAACTAAGTGATGCTAAAAAAAGTAAAGTTATATATTTCATAAAAATTAGTCGAAGGTAAAGCCCTCAGTATCTCCATCCAGCATAAGAAGTCTACAGCTTTTTTCTAAAACTGCAAGTTTTTTTGCCATCTCGTGGATGTCCCTGTTATATGAATAAACGCCATACCCACGGATAACCATTATATCTGTTGTATTTTTTTGAAAGTAGTGTGTGATTGTACTTTGTGCTCTGTCATACCAGTCATCAAAGTTACCAGGGTCTACAATCTCTATAGAACCTATATCTTTATGTCCAAAATAATCTTTTGGATTGATCATGTTATGTGTCAGGGAGTAAGCTGTAGTAAACTGAGGCATAGAAAATGAGATAAACTTTGCATCAGATATTTGAGAGTATATACCTTGATGAATAGTAGCATCTATACTCGCTTGGTTCCATCTATAATCTTTTTTAAAGTAAAGTTCAATCAAGGAAGACTCATCTATAGCATCAAAGACAGCTTCTTTAGTGTTGATAACAAAACTGTTTGACTCTAGTTTAGCTGAGATTGAACCATGGTAAATACCAAAAAAATCTTTTCTAAACATGGATAGCGCTAAAGTTGATAACTTTTTAGTAAGGTTTGTTCTATTCATGTTTAGCCTTTATCTTATTTAAACCAGCTTTTCATCTTGTCTATTGCAGAATCAAGTACACTTTCGTGAGGCTTAGACTCAATACCAAAAGACTCTTGCAACTCTGCTATAAGTTCTTTTTGTTTAGCATCCAAAGATGTTGGATATGTTAGACTTACATGTGCTATAAGATCACCTTTTCCATGCCCATGAACATCATCAATACCTTCACCTCTAAAAGTAAACTGCTGTTTATCGCGTGTTCCAACTTTAAGTTCAAGTTCTAGCTCACCAGTAAGTGATGGTATTGTGATAGTATCACCAGTGATTGCCTGAGTAAAAAATACAGGTATCTCAATATGAATATCGTTACCATTTCTAATAAAATGTTTATCAGGTTCAACTGTAAAAGTTACATATAGATCACCTCTAGTTCCACGCTTACTAACATTACCTTTTCCAGAAACTCTCAGACGGTTTCCATCATCGATCCCTTTTGGTACCTTTAGAGAAACAGTTTCTTTTTTCTCCTCATATCCACTACCTCTACAGTCAGGACAAGATTCACCAGGTGCACTACCACTACCGTTACATGCAGGACAAGTTTGAGAAAATGTCATAAATCCTTGTTGCATATGTACTTGGCCTTGACCACCACATTGTTTACAAGTAGATAGTTTTCCGTTTTTTGCGCCAGTACCTTTACAAGATTTACAAGAGTCTTTATACTTATAAGTAACCTCTTTCTCACATCCAAATATAGCTTCATGAAACGATAAAGACATGTTAACATTCATATCAAGTTGATATTTGTCCATATCTTCAGGATTTTGACGTCTTCTAGAACGACCTCCGCCAAAGCCACCCATCATCTCTTCGAAAATGGCACCTAAATCTTCAAATCCACCCATACCAGATGAACCTCTTGAACCGCTACCCATACCTTGTAGACCCTCTTTACCGTAACGATCGTAGATACTTCTTTGTTGATCATCGCTTAAACACTGGTAAGCTTCGTTACAAAGTTTGAATTTATGTTCAGCTTCACTATCGCCCGGATTTTTATCTGGATGATACTTTTTAGCTAGTTTTCTATATGCTTTTTTAATCGTACTTTTGTCCGCATCTCTGCTTATTTCAAGTATTTCATAATAACTCATCTCTTCCATAAATACACAATATCCTATTTGAAATTTTCGCAATTATATCGTTTTTAATTTAATCTTTGTATAATCGCACCTATGAAATATATAGCTTACTTATCGATAATTTTTATTTTTTTTACAGGATGTAGTGTAAAAGAGTATGCAAAACATGATTCTTTACCAAAAACAAAACTTTTAAGCAGTGATTTCTCACAACTTCCTAATTGGGATGACGAAAATTACGATGATGCTCTGAATAACTTTAGAAACAGTTGCAAAAGTGGTAGGACAAAAAAGATATATGAAAGTTTGTGTTTAGAAGCTCAAAATGTAGATGACGCGAAAGAATTCTTTTTATTAAATTTTGAGCCATATGAGATCCATACACAAAATGGGGAAGAAGAGGGCTTATTAACAGGTTATTATGAACCGTATTTAAGAGGGTCGCTTACAAAGCATGAGCAGTATATATATCCTGTTTATAAAACACCAAATGATCTTATAACTGTTGATCTTAGTTCTGTTTACCCTGATCTAAAACATTATAGATTAAGGGGTCGGTTAGAGGGAAATAAGTTAGTTCCATATCATACACGTAAAGAGATCTCAGAAGTTGAAGTTGATGCAGATGTGATCTGTTACGTAGATGATAAAGTAGACCTTTTCTTTTTGGAGGTTCAAGGCTCTGGAAGGGTACTGCTTGATAATAACCAAACAATTTTTATAGGGTATGATAACCAAAATGGTCATAGATATAAATCTATAGGAAAATATTTGGTTAATCAGGGTGAAATTCCTTTAGAAGAGATCTCACTTCAGTCTATAAGAGCTTGGTTTAAAGAGAATCCTCAGAGGGTAGATGAAGTTTTAAACTATAACGATTCAGTTGTATACTTTAGACAAAAAGATCAAGCAGCGACAGGTTCACTTGGACTTGAGCTTACTCCAAAGCGTTCTATTGCAGTTGATAGAAGGTATATTCCACTAGGGAGTATGCTTTATTGTAATGCAGAGCAGGAGGATACTCAGTTTAGTCATATAGTCCAAGCTCAAGATACAGGCGGGGCTATAAAAGGTGCAGTTCGTGCAGATATGTTTCTAGGTTTTGGAGATGAAGCCAGAGAGGTTGCAGGCGGATTAAAAGCACCTCTAAAGCTTTGGATCTTTTTACCAAAGGATGATATTTGATAGGTTCTTTAGAAAAGTTTAGCCGCCTTGTTGAAGCACTAGAATCTTTGCCAACAGTTGGTAAAAAGTCTGCTACAAGATTAGCTTACCATATGGTTATGAATGACTCATATACGGGTATAAAAATCGCACATGCTATAGAAGATGCACTGGGGTCTTTAAAAAAGTGTACAAGCTGCGGCGGTATGAGTGAGGATGAACTTTGTTTTATATGTTGTGATGAAAGCCGAGATGAATCACTTCTTTGTATAGTTGAGAATGCAAAAGATATACTTTTACTAGAAGAAAACGGTTTGTTTGACGGTAAGTATTTTGTACTTGATTCACTTGAAAACATGAGTATAGAACATCTGGAAAAAATGGTAAAAAATGGTGTTAAGGAGATAGTTTTTGCTATAACTCCATCGATCTCCAATGATGCAGTTATTCTTTACATAGAAGATAAACTTCAAAATTACAATATAAACTTCTCAAAAATAGCTCAAGGAGTGCCGACGGGTGTAAGTTTGGAGAATATAGATATACTTTCCTTAACCAGAGCATTAGAGACAAGAGTTAAAGTTTAGTTTTTTTTATTTCTAAAATATAATACCAAAAAGAAAAGTGCAAATATTACGGGGTATATCAATATAAAAAAAAGTAGATTTGTAAAATCATTATCAAATCTATGATCTTTGTATTTTAATCCTTGTGTTTTCATAAGATCTTGTAACTCTTGATCGTCTATATAAAACTGTTTCTTATCCTCATAGAAAAAATCTGTTTTGACTTTTTTAAAGTTCTTTGAGTAACTTTTGCCAATTTCAGTTTTAATATCTTTGATATTTTTTGAAATATAATCATTAAGTACTAAAAAGTCGTCTGAGCTGATCTTATAAGTATAATCTATACCAACATCAGCATGTCCTGTAACTTTTTGATTCTCAATTTTGAAACTATCGCCACTCTTTAATTGAAACATCTTTACATCTTTATAGTAACTGCTGATTTCTGGTTCGTATATTCTGATGTCATTGATATAAAAACTACCGTATGAATAGTTTACATCGTTAGCTACCGTATATGTTTTTCCAACCATCGGATAGATTATTTGTGACTCGCTTCGATCATAAAGAACATAAAAAACTGCTAGCGTCAGTACTATAATGTGAAGATAAATAATTTTGCTTTCATTTTTTAAATATACAATTTCCCATAATATAAAAAACGCATATGGTATTCCAAGAAAAAAACTTGAAAAACCGTCGTTAACACTAGCCATAAATGTATAATAGTAAGCTACAGGGTATAGAATAAAATTAAGAGGATGAAAGTTTAACCGCTTTTTTATATAGAGCATTTTGTTTTTGAAAAATTTTAAAAGCAGATAAAATAATGCAAATGGATAGAAAAAAGATAATAGTTTGAAGTAAATATTTATAGTAATACTATAATTGTCTACTAGTTCATTACTTAAAGTTCCAAGTGTATCAAAAAAGTTATTGCTCCAAAAAAGTAATTTACCATGTAAATTGGTATCTATTTCTATGTAGTAATGTGGTATAAAATTAAAAATACTGTTTCTATAAAAAGCAACTATATAAACTTTTTCACCTTTGTTTAATACAATATGAGACTTTGGTTGGTCTTTTAATGTAAAATCACTTTTTGATGTATTTAATATACCATCTCTAAAGCTTTCAGTTATATAAACATCATGTTCTAAAGTTATCTCTTGATTTATCATAGGGTGATAGAAGGTAGATTCAGATTTATTATAAAAAAAACTAAATATAAAGAAAATTATTACTGCTATATTTATAAATGAAGTTTTTGTATAAAGTTTTGTTTTTGAGTTATCGTAAATTAGGTACAAAATAAATGGCAATGCCAAATAGAGCCTGTGTATGTTGTCATCCAGAGCTAAAAATAGTACATAAATATAAGAGATAATACGTAAGTTATTTATGTAGTTAATATTATATCCTTTTAATTTTATGTTAATTAATATAAACATTTATTCATTTAAATAGTTTTAATTTATATAGTAACATATTTACGGTTCTTTCAACATTAGATTAAAGAAAATTGTTAAAGTTTAAAACAAGTATTAAGAGATAAAATTCTACAACTATAAAATATAAGGAAATATCTAATGGCAAAATTTGAAGCATTATTAGAAGATGAAGATAATATTTTCGGCGGTACGCCAAAGTCAAAATACTGGGATTTTAGAAACCAGGTAAGTCAGGATTTAGATGAAGATGAGTTTGATAAGATCGTTGAAAAAATAGCTATAATGGAAGTAATGTTATCTGAACACCATGATATAGAAAATTTAGATAGAATGATAAAAAGCTATGCTATACAAAATATGTCTGAAGTTGAAGAGATGAAAAAAAGTGTATACCTTGAACTTGCAGGAAATCTTTTAGAGCGTCTTAACGACTAAGAATATATTTTTTTAACTCTTCTACACTTAATGGCTTAGAGTAAAAGTAACCCTGAATTTCATCACAACCGTTTTCTTTTAAAAACTCTACTTGTTGTTTAGTCTCAACACCCTCCGCCGTTAAGTGTAGATTAAAAGTTTTTGCAAGTGCTATAATCGCTTTTGCAACACCTACACTCGTTTGTGAATACGGTATGTCATCAACAAAAGATTTGTCTATTTTTAAACGTGTAACAGGTAGTTGTTGTATATAACTTAAAGATGAATAACCCGTTCCAAAATCATCAATAGCTAAAGATATTCCCATATCTCTAAAACTTTTTAAAATCTCCAAAGTACTTTTCTCATTTGTAGCTATGTAGCTCTCTGTGATCTCAAGTTCTATTTTTGTTGGGTCTATGCCTGTTGTCTGAATTACATTTTTAACAGTACTTAGCATATCACTAAAGAGTAATTGAATAGTTGATACATTTATGCTTAAATGTTCTATGTCTATTCCATCTTTTTGAAATGCTAAAAAGTCTTCACAAGATTTTTTAGCAATCCATTCACCTAAGGGAATGATCATATGGCTTTCTTCTGCCAAACTTATAAATTGGTCAGGTCTAGTGAATCCAAGTACTGAACTGTTCCACCTTATTAGAGCTTCTATTCCTGAAACCTTCCCAGTTTTTATAGATACTTTTGGTTGGTAAACTAAAGAGAATTCTTTGTAGTCAACTATCGCATCTTTTAGTGCATTTATCATAGTTATTCTTTTTTCAATGTAGCTAGAAAGTTCATTTGTAAAAAAGCTAAAGCTATTTCTTCCCTCATTTTTTGTTTTGTACATGGCTAGATCAGCATTTTTTAGAAGAGTCATGGTGTCATCACCATCATCAGGATATATTGCAATACCAATACTTGCTGTCGAGTTTATGTTATGTCCATCACAACTAAATGGAACTTGAAAAGAGCTAATAAGGTTTGTCAATATGATCTCAAGGTCATTTTTATGTTTAATCCCCTCAAATAGTATATTAAATTCATCACCACCTATTCTTGCAACTGTATCAACAGAACGTATAGAGTCTTTTAACCTTTGTGCTACTGCTTGTAAAAGATGATCTCCAACATCGTGACCAAGTGTGTCATTTACTTGTTTAAACTGATCGAGGTCTAAAAAAGCTACAGCAAGCATAGTTTTATCTCTTTTAGCATGATAAAGTGCGTGGTGAAGTCTATCTATAAAAAGTCTTCTATTTGGTAGAGATGTTAAAGAGTCATGTTCAGAAAGGAATATAAGACTTTTTTGAGATTCTAAAAGTTCAGACTCCCTTCTATCAATAGTTACAGCTAAGTTATTAATATTTTTTGATATAAGCCCTAATTCATCTTGTGTATCTACAGTTGAAGAAGCTGTATAGTCTCTGTTTTCTATCTTATTTATTTGTTGCATAACTTTTTCTAGAGGTTTAAACAAACGTTTTCTAATTATTATTTGTAAAATAACAATAAAGACAATAGTAACTATTAGCATAATAACTAAAAACTGAAAACGGCTTTGTTCAAGTGCTTTTTGCAGCATATTTTTGTTAAGCTCAAGTTTTAAGTAAACAAATTTATCATCTGTATTTGTTTTTATTTTGACTATGGAAAAAAAACTATTTTTAGTTTGCTTAACTTGTATGTTGTCAAAACTTAGATTACTAAATAGATCTTGAGCTTTTAGAACACTTGCATCTTTTATAAACGATACATCTATTTTAATATCATTAGAGATCTTTTTAAGATATTGTTCACCTATTTTATAAGATATTTCTAAATGGGAATGTGGTTTTTTAGAGTCTTTTTGAAAAACTGTGTAGTGTGATTTTAGATAAAGTTCATTGTTTATAATATGATACGTAATAGTACTGTTTTCTTTAACATCTTTTAGATCGTAAAATGGAACATGTTTAAAAGGCATCAATTCGTATTCTTTTAAATCTATCTTTTTGTAGTTTATTTGTGTATCACTTTTTGAATAAAGAATTTTTTTGCCATCTTTATTATAAGAAATAAAATACATTTGATATCTCAAACCATCTTTTATAACAAATGATATGAGCTCATTATTTTTATCATATATAGAAATATCATCATTGAGAGATAGTTTTACTCTGTTTAAAAGCATATCTGCTATTATTTTTTTTTCTTCATCTAGTAAAATTGAGTTATAGTTATTTTTATCTTGGTAGTTATTTATAAGACTAATAGAACTTATCATATACTTGTCTGAACGGATCTGTTCAACACTCTTTTTTAGCTCGTTTTGAATATCTATTATATCTGTATAGAGACGTTCATAACCATGTGTCATTTGAATTTTTGTATTTTCAAGGTAGTTATTTTTTAAAAAATAATCTATAAAAATTCCAATTATAAGAACTAGTATAAGTAAACTAGTAAGTATAATTATAGATATAAATTTTTTGAGGCTTACATTTTTAAACATTTAAAACACTGGCTTTTCTAGCTCTACATTTTCTTTTGTAACAAGTTTTACAGGGATTATTATATGTTTCTTTACACTTTTGCCTGACAAAGCTTTTACAATAATCTCTATAGATTCATCTCCACCTAGTGGAAATAAAATAGAACCAGTTTGAGTACCTTTTCTTATAGCATCTCTTGCTTCACTTGTATAGTCACACCCTATTGTTATTATAGAAGATGGATCTATATTATGTCTCATAAGTACAGATCTTACACCACTTAACATGCTGTCGCTTTCAGAAAAAATAGCATCTACTTTTATCCCATCAGCTAAAAGCTTTTCCATCTCTATAATAGCATCTCGTCTTAAGTAGTTTCCTGTTCTTTTTATAACTTTTATATCTTTATATTTAGACATTACATCTAAAAAACCTTTTGAGCGAAGTTTAGTAACATCTGCTTTTTGTAGCCCTTCAAAGAGTAAAACTTTCCCATTTTTATTTAATTTTTTGGATATATATTCAGCTCCGATTGATCCTATCTTTATATTGTCAGAATTTATAAAAGTTGTGTAAGAATTTCCGTTTATACCCCTGTCTAGTATAATAACTTTAATCCCTGATTCATAAGCTTTTTTAACAATAGGGACTACAGCATTTGCATCATTAGTTCCAACTATAATTGCATCTACCTTTTGTTTTATAAAGTCATCTATTTGCTTTATTAAAAGAGATGTCCTTCCGTTTGCATCACTATATACATACTTAATATAATCATACTTTTGTGCAGCATTTTGTGCTTCAAGTACTTGAGCTTTTCTGTAGTCATTTGCCAAAGTATCTTGTGCAAATGCTATAGTCTGAATATCTTCTGCGTCTAAAGATATACAAAGTAAAAGTAATAAAACTATTTTTAAATAAATTTTTTTTGATAACATAATTAAAATCACCCCTCAATAATAGTTGTTTAATATTTTTGATATTATATAACATATATGCAATAATGTTCTATATATACAATTTTAACATCTAATTATAGTGTTTTTTCATCTATATTTCTCGTACATGATGTTTTAATCTTAGATTCGTAGAACTATTTTTAATTATCATATGATCTTCTTAACATTTTGTATAAAAACAAAAAAATATTTATAAATTCAAACATTGAATATATTTAGATATGTGTTTTATAAATTATGTTATTATATGTTTACAATATAAAACAATGGATTTTATGAATGAAAAGAACTTTTTTTATTATATCGCTTGTTGTCACTTTGATACTTTTTGTAGAGTATCAAAGAAGTATTCAATTATATAAAAGTGATAAAATATATGACCTAAATATTCAATATACCGCCCATTTAAAGAGCAATGAAAAAAGTATAGAGTTTTTTATAGATGAAGTACAAGGAAACACTGAACTTTTAAAGATATATGAACAATCTCAAAAAAATAAAACACAAGAAAAAATTAGAACAAAACTAGAAGAGATGTATAGTGATAAATATAAATACCTTGTATCTAAAGGTATTTATCAGTTACATTTTTATGATAAATTTGGTAAGACAATATATCGCTTTCATAAACCACATAAATATGGTGATGATCTTACTTTAACACGCCCCGCTATAGCAAAAGCCATAGAATTAAAAAAATCTATAATTAAGTATGAAGTTGGTAAACATATGGATGGGTTTAGATATATATATCCTATGTTTTATAAAAATCAATTTGTTGGACTAGTAGAGGGTGGTACAACTGTTAAAGCTTTTCTAAAGTCTATGCGAACGACTTTAGATTCAAAATACACTTTTATTGTAAAAAAAGATCTGCTTGAGTCAATTATGTCTAAAGAGATAATTAGAAAAAAATTTCATAAATCGTGTATAAATAAAAACTATTATATGAAAAACTCTGTACATGATGAACAGATTATGAAAAGAGATGTCATTAAAAATATCAAAGGTGATCTTGCAAATAATATAGAGAATGAAAAATCATTCGTATATCAGTATTATGAGGACTTTACACCACACACTCTTGTATTTGTTCCAGTATATGGTAAAAATAATGATAAAGCAGCATATTTAATATCTAACAGAGTAGATTATAAACCTATATATATAGCTGTTGAGCAGTTTTTTAAGTGGTTGATATTTATAATAGCATTGTTTATAATATATAGACTTTATAGGTCAAATAGAGCTGCTACATATTTACTTGAACAATACAAAGAAGTAGCGGATGAGACAAATCTTGTATCAAAAACTGATCCAAAAGGGGTCATAACATATGCAAACGAAGCTTTTATTCGGATCTCTGGGTATAGTCGTGAAGAGTTGATCGGAAAACCACACAATATAGTTAGGGATAGTTCTATGCCAAGTAGTGCATTTAAAGATATGTGGAGTACTATAAAAAATGGCAAAAAATGGCACGGAAAGATAACAAACAGGGCAAAAAATGGTAATACTTATACAGTAGATGCTTCTGTCTTTCCGATTGTTGATGAAAAGGGAGAAATAAAAGAGTATATAGCTATACGTTACGATATAACTGAGTTAGAAAGACTAAAAAGTATTTTAGAAGAACAACTAGATGATAGTAATAAAACAGTTGAAGATAAAATGCTTTTACTTGAGCAGTATGAAAGTGCTATA
>Ga0193963_1001668_pt1 | contig 10921 bp, 5 predicted proteins | sample FB_6_MG_FD_140359 | JGI IMG/M metagenome (GOLD analysis project Ga0193963, IMG submission 140359) | Microbial mat bacterial communities from the Broadkill River, Lewes, Delaware, United States - FB_6_MG | ecosystem: Environmental > Aquatic > Freshwater > River > Microbial mats | place: USA...
AATTATCTGATGATATAGATATTAGCGATGTAAAAGGAAATTTTGAAATAGAAGAAGACTATAGTAATTATGAAGAATATGATGATTTCAAATATGATTATGAGTATGAGTGGAAATCTTCAGATTCAACATTTGCATCAGTAGATGGAAGTAGCTATCCTGATTATGATGTTATTGTAAACAGACCAAGTGCTGATCAAGGTGTGCAGAATGTAGATTTAACATTTACGGTTACTTCTGAGAAAATACCATCAGTGAGTAAATCTAGAATTTTCAAAATAGTTATTAAAGCAATAACAGAAGAAGAAATAAATCAGTATAAGGTTGATATGCAGAAAATCAAAGATGAATTTTTAGCAGAATTTATTGGCGACAATGAATCAGCAGATAATGTATCAAAAAAATTGAAAAAGTTACAATCAGCTAGCATAGTTGGTGATGTAATAAAGTGGAATACATCTAAATATAGAGTTAAGGATGATGATTATAAAATCACAATTGGAAATAGTTCAAATACTGATTATGTTAATACATCAGGATCATCATATGGTTCTACTTACAGTATAAAAAAACGTCCTAGTGCAGAAGAAGGTAATCAAACTATAAGCATAGCAGTAAGAATTGAAAGTCAAAAGTATGAAGCATTAATTGAAGCTATAGATATGACTGTAGAAATAACTATAAAAGCAGAAGAATCTACGAATTCATATTTAGATGATGAAGCAATTGAATATATAGGTCAAAAGACTGAAGCAAAAGTATATGACGACTTTGAAAATGACTTATGGGTTCAGTATGATTTTAGAAGTATGAAATCAGGAGATACAGCAAATCTATATCCTATAAGAGTAGAAGAAGCTGTCACGGATGCAATAAACAACAATGTAAACAGACCTAATTTCAATTTTGAAATAATATCAGGAGATAGTATAAGTTTATCAACTGAAAATAGTACAGATAAAACTATAGTTACAGCTGAAAAGCCTGGAGTCTCTGTAGTAAAAGTAACTTATGATGCATTTGATCATGCAGCTGGTAAGCACTTTGATGCATTATCTTTGGTGAATACAGCATATGTAGTATATGAAGTAGACGGAAATGAAGACATAACTATATCTTCAGGAATTAGTCAGAGATCTTATGACACTATCTATTATGCAGAAGGAGATACAGTAGACTATACTTTTACTCCTCAAATAGTTGGAGCGGATTCATTTAGAGTAACATTGAATGGACAGACATTAGCAAAAAATAGTGATGCAAGTTTTACTCTTCCTTTAGAAAATAGAAGTAATATAATAGGAATTATAGCTACAAAAGGTTCGAGTTCTAAATCATTGTACAAGGTAGTAGATGCTAGAAAAATAATAATAGATGTTAATAACAATACTAGACCAGGACAAGAAGTAGGCGTAAATGATGAGATAAACATCAGCTTCAAGGGTATAGTGATGCCAGTCTACAAGTTAGCAACTATATATAATCCATGTATGACTGCTTGGGGTGGTAAATCTACTCGTACAGTATATGACTTAGCAGGTAAAACATATGAAGGTCCATGTGGTCAGTGGGATTTAGCAACTAAAAATAGTTTTAATGTTAAGTTCACAAAAGAAGGACAAGCAAACTTTACAAATGGACATATATATACTGAATGGTGGGGTTCTAAGTTAGGGGCAGATAAAGGTAAAGAAGGACAAGGCGAGCCGAATCTGAATGCACCAATACTAAAAGGTGATTTTTCAATTTTACCTGATTTTTCAGTAAATGTAGAGAAAGAAATAGTAATTTCAGTAACAAGCGTAAGTTTTGAAGATAGCGAATTAGAAATAGAAGTTATTGATAGCAGAGGAGTTCAGTTACAAGCAAAAGTTGAGCCTATAGCAGCTAGAAATAAAAATGTTTCATATACATCATCAAACATAGGTGTAGCTAAAGTAGACGCAAAAGGAAAAGTTACTCCTGTATCAGTAGGACAAGCTATCATAAGAGTTACAACTGAAGATGGAAGTAAAACAGCAGAATGTACAGTAAATGTTGTAGCAGAAAAGCCAGCAACAGCAGAAGAAAGAACAGCTCTTGCTAAAGAAATCAAAGATGCTAAAGTAATAGCTAAAGATGGCATGGAAGCTCTTTGGAATAGCCTTCAATCAGAGATAGTTAATGCAGAAAAAGTATTTAGTGCAGAAGCTTCACTTAAAAAAGAAATAGATGATGCTAAACTATCACTTATTAGAAAAGTGAATGTCTATAAAGAAGCTATACAGTTTAATTATACACTAGTTCAAGAAGATGTTAAAAACGGAAGAAAAATCACTATAAAATTCCCTAACATGAATCTTGATAATATCAGTGATAAAGCTGAATCATTAAAAATGATATTTAGCAGTAATATAGCAGGTATGGAAACTATAGAATCTGCTGAGTTTAAAGATGATAAAGAATTACTTAGAGAATTTTCATTTGTAGTAGCTAAAGAAGCAACAGGTGATTTCCAAATTAGTGATGGATATGTTTATTCAAAAGTATGGAGTGGACCAACACCTCAGTTTGGCAGTTATGTGGAAAAAGAGCTTTTCAAAGGTTCTATGCCAACTATTGCATTTACAATAAAAGATACAAGTGTAAAACAAAGATCAGTAAATATTCATTTTACAGCGATAGGATATGATAAAACAAGTAATCAACATTATTATATAATTCCTAGACAAGAATTAACAGTAAATAATGGAACAACTGTAGAATATGGAAGAGAAAATGCAGATGAAAATCATATGGTTGGTGGAAATAATCATGGTGTAAAAGCAGATCAAATCACACCACTAGATGCTATATTGGCCATGCATAAGATTAAATACGGTAAAGATTTCACAAAAGAGTCATCAGATAATTACATAACTAATGGAAGTTATTTGATGAAAGTGTTTGGTGAAAATGGTTCAATCAGTTATATGGTAAATGATAGAGCTCCAGTAGGAGATAAAACTGATGGATATGGCGTAAATGAATATATTTTAAATGATGGAGATGATTTAGTTTATTTCTTCTATGGAAGTCCATATTGGGCAGATTACTTCTCTTATTTTGATAAAAAAGAAATTGAGGTAAAAGAAGCAGAAGAATTTGAGATACAATTAAAAGCTTATTATCCAATGGACCAAATAAGTGGTAAAGCTGGAAATCCAACTAAAGAAATCAGAACAGAGATAGATTTATCAAGTGTAGAACTTAAACTCATAGATGCTAAAACAAATAAAGTATCAGATACAGTAGTAGCTATAACAGATGAAAATGGTAGAGCTACGATGAAATTTGACAAAGCTGGTGAGTATATAGTATCGGCATTGACGACAACTGACGCAATGATGAAAGATGCACCAGTAACATTACCATATTGCAAAGTTATTGTTAAAAAAGAAGCTCCAAAACCTCAGCCAGAAAATATGGTAACTTTATCAATAGATAAAAACACAATTGGTAAAGGATATGTTGTAGCTACAGAAAAAATGGAATTTCAAGAAGGCGATACAGTTTGGACATTAGTAAAACGTGTTTTAGATGAAAGACATTTAAGTGTAGAAATAGATAATCAAAATAAATATGGATCAGTATATATTAAGTCTATAGATGGCGATGGAGAGTTTGACCATAGCCAAGGTAGTGGATGGATGTATAAAGTGAATGGTATTTTCCCTAATTTTGGAGTAGATAAATACACTCTAAAAAAAGATGATATCATTGAAGTGAAATACACTACAAATTATGGTGCTGACATAGGTGGCGAATATGTTCTAGGTGATGATTCTTATAAAACAGAAGATAGCAAAGCTAAGAAAACAGAAGATGAAAAATCTATAAAAACAGAAGTTAAAACCAAAGTAAATGAAGATGTTTACGGAAAAGCAGTAGCAACTTTAGATTCTGAAATAGTTGAAAAAGCAATGGATGAAGCGTTTAAAGAATCAGCTGATAAAGATGAAAAATCTAAAGAAGTTGAGTTGCTAGTAGAAACTAAAGAAAGCACAAAAACTGTAGAAACAGTAATATCTTCAAAAGTAGCAAAGGAAATTGCAGAAAAAGCTGACTCTGTACTTATAAAATTACCATTTGCAGATGTAAAATTATCAAAAGAAACATTAGAAAAAATAACAAAAGATAATTCTAAAGATGTAAAATTGATTGTAAGTAAAGCAGAAGTAAAAGCTGAAAAATTCCAAGAGAAAGAAAAAAATAATTATGATGAAAAAATAGGTGATAGACCAGTTTATGATTTCACACTAAGCTCAGGAAATGAGAATATATCTGAGTTTGATAATGCAATAAAAATATCAATTAAGTATAAACTTAAAGATGGAGAAATTCCTAGTCATTTGCTTGTATATTATGTAGACAAAAATGGTAATTTAGAAATAGTTAAAAAATCATCTTACGACGAAAAAACTGCAACAATGTATTTCAATGCTAGTCACTTTTCAAATTATGCCATAGGATATGAAAATAGTACATTTGGCGATATAGAAAATAACTGGGCAGCTAAAGATATAGAATTCCTTTCAATTAGAAATATCATAAAAGGACAAACTGAAGGAATATATAATCCAGATGGAGAAATTACTAGAGCAGAGTTTGTACAAGTTTTAGCTAACATAGCAGGAGTTAAAGAAACTGATGAAGAATCAAGTTTTACTGATATAGGGGCAAATGATTGGTATAAATCAGCTGCAACATGGGCAGAGAAAATGGAAATATCAACAGGCTCAACAAACATAGAAGGTAATTTAGTATTTAATCCGAATGAAAAAATTAGCAGACAAGATATGGCAGTTATGTTAGTTAGATATATGGAAAAAGTAGAAGATAGTTCTTTTGTTGAAATATCTGAATGCAAAACATTTGAAGACTGTGAGAAAATATCTGAATATGCGAAAACAGCAGTAAAAACATTACAAACAGCAGAAATAATCAATGGGATTAAGTCAAATGAAAAATATAGCTTTAATCCTAAAGCCAATGCTTCTAGAGCAGAAGTAGCAAAATTGATTAGAAGTTTTATAGAACAATTTAAATAAACATAAATATATTTATACAAATAGTGGAAAACCCCTTGCATTGCGAGGGGTTTTGTGCTAATATACGAATGAATAATAATTTAATAAGAACTAGCTAGGGGTGCCACGGCTGAGATTTACCCTTAAAACTTGATGCAGTTAATTCTGACGAAAGGAAGCAATATTTTTCGACCGCGCATTCTCCTAGTATAATCAAGGAGGATTTTTTTTATGAATTTATTCGAGAACACAGTAGATGCATGGGGTGGTGATGCATTCAAACCAACCACTACAGGAATGTTAATAGTTATAGCAGTATTAGTTATAGTTTGTCTAGCAGCAGTTTGGATTAGAAGAAAAGATGCAAGTGAAACTTCTAGTAAAATAACAACTAGACAATTAGTTTTTTCCGCTATAGCAATGGCTATAGCAACAGTTTTATCAATGGTAAAATTATTTGAAGCACCTATGGGTGGATCTGTAACATTATGCAGTATGCTATTTATAGTGCTAATAGGTTACTGGTATGGACCAAAAGTTGGAGTATTAACAGGAGTTGCCTACGGATTATTGCAATTTGTTATGCATCCATTATTTTATGCACCAATACAAATGCTTTTAGACTATCCATTAGCATTTGGAGCATTAGGATTATCTGGTATATTCTTTAAATCCAAAAAATTCGCTTTAGTAAAAGGTTATGTGATAGCAGTTATATGTAGATATGCTTTTGCAGTTATTTCAGGAGCAGTATTCTTTGGTAGCTATGCACCAGAAGGTATGCCAGTTATAAAATATTCATTATTATATAATGGTAGTTATCTAGGGTTAGAAGCCTTGATTACATTGATAATAATAGTATTACCACCAATAAAAAATGGATTAACAGAAATAAGAAAACTAGCGCTAGCTAAATAGTAGCAGTTTAAAAAAATTATAAGTAATTTATATGTAAATGAAAAACTTCAAAGCTATTTGCTTTGAAGTTTTTTTATCTTATATTGTAATGTTTGTCTAGGAATTTGTAACATATCAGCAGCTTTGCTAATATTATTATCACACTTTCTCAGAGCATTTCTAATTAAATCCGATTCATATTTTTGTAAGGCTTCAGTTAGGGGCAGTTCAATATTTATATCTTCATTTGAATCTATAAAATTCGTTGTACTGCTATTTTTGATGAGATAAGGAAGATGTTCCTTTCTAATCAAATCATCATCATATAGACTTATTACACTCTCTATACAGTGTTCTAATTCTCTGACGTTTCCAGGCCAATTATAGTTCATGAAAATTTCCTTAACTGTTTCAGATAGGCCAGTAAAATTTTTACCGATTTTAGCATTATATTTTTTAATGAATGCTTCTACAAATAAGGGTAAATCATCAATTCTTTCAGTTAATTTAGGAATATTTATATTTATTACATTTAACCTATAATATAGGTCTGTACGTATTTGTTTTTGAATAAGGGCTTGCTCTGGATCAACATTCATAGCTGAAATAATTCTAACATCAACATCTACAGTCTTACTAGCGCCAACTCGCCTTATTCTTCCGTCTTGTAAAACTCTCAGCAATTTACCTTGCAGTTCGATAGGCATAGAATTTATTTCATCTAAAAATAAAGTTCCGCCATTAGCAAGTTCAAATAAACCAGCCTTGTTTTCAGCACCTGTAAAACTTCCTTTTTCGCTACCAAACAATATAGATTCTAATAAATTAGTAGGAAGTGCAGCACAGTTCTGAGCTATGAAAGGTTTATCTGCACGAGTGCTTGCGTTGTGCATAGCGTGAACAAACAATTCCTTTCCAGTACCGGTAGGACCTGAAACTAGAACAGGAGAAGTAGATTTAGAAGCCTTGAGAGATTTTGATTTCAGAGCCAACATTTCTATATTTTGACCTATAATATCTAAAAAAGTATATTTCGCTAAATTGTTTTTCTTGGTCTTAGCAGTAGTGTTCCCTTGCTTATTTCCAACTAACTTACTTTTTAAAGTTACTATCGTTTCATTCAATTCCTTAACTTGAGTTATATTCTTAGATATTTCAACTGCACCTATAACCTTATTATTATAAACAATAGGAAGAGAAGAATTTATGGTACTAATTTTATCTCCCTTATAATTAACAAAATTTTGCTCTATATTTAATATAGGTTTGCAAGTTCTAATAGCACCTATAAGTGTACTAGTTTCAAAATTTAAAGAAGGATATACTTCTAAAATATGCCTACCTACAGCTTTGGTAACTTCGATTTCATCAACACTTTTAGCTGCAGCATTGTAATATACTATTTTTCCGTTGGCATCTATTATGTGTACACCATTATCTATAAAGTCTAAAACATTTAATATAGTATTAAAATATTTTCTATCTAGCATATATTTCTCCTGTAGTGCCGAAAATTAGGCGTAATGCCTAAAATTAGGCAGTAAAATAAATAAGTTAAATTGTTAATAAAAAGTCAATCTTTTTTAAAATTAAAATGATAATCGTTTGCTTGTGATTCTAGCTGATTTTAATTTTCATTATGTTGTAATAAGGTTCATTATCACCTAAAGTTATTTTATATTTCAAATGTATGTCTCCACCAGCGTTTTCATCCACATCAGATTTGAAATCTATAGTTTCTGTTACGAATGGTAAATCTCCAAATGGTGTGCTATAAAGGCTTTTATTGAAATCACCAACCTTAAAACTCATATTAGAAGAGTATTCACCAACTCTAGTTATAGTTATTTTATCGGGATATAGTCTGAGTCTGTTCTTAACAGGCTCATCAGCCTCCTCAATATATTCATCATAATCTATCATTAAGAACTTATCTTTGCGGATTAAATCAGCCTTTGCGAAAAGCTCCATACTGTCTATTTCGTTGTCTTTCATGTCCGTTTGATAACTAAGTAAATGCAAATTCATAAGATCCTCCTTGTATTTTTAGTCTATTTGATTTATTATATCATATATGGATTATTTTGCATAGCCAAAATTTCGGCACTTGCTCGCTCACAGTGAGGGTTATTATTAGTAATCTAAAAACAATGAATAATAATTATTGTTTAGGATGTACTATATATGGGTATGAATAAACGATGCATACTAGATATGCTATTGTCAAAATTTTTATTGAAGTTTTTTGACAATTTATGAGAAAAATTAAAAGTTGGCATGGATTGTGCAACTATATTTGTGTAATTAATAACAAAGAGAATTATATTTATGATTTTAAATTATTTAATTAATAGGAGGATTTATAAAATGAAAAAAGGAAACAGATTTGGAACACACAGAGTAATTGAACCAGTAGGTGTATTACCACAACCTGCAAAAAAAATCGACAACACTATGGAAATTTATGATAATGAAATATTAATTGACGTTCAAACATTAAACGTTGACTCAGCTTCATTCACTCAAATTCATGACCAAGCTAACGGTGACGTTGAAGAAATTAAGAAAATTATGAAAGGTATCGTAGCAGATGCTGGAAAACATAAAAACCCTGTAACAGGTTCAGGCGGAATGTTAATTGGAACAATTAAAGAAATTGGACCAAACGTTACTGGCGACAAGAAAAACTTAAAAGTTGGAGATAAAATTGCTACATTAGTATCATTATCATTAACTCCTCTTGTTATAGAAGAAATATTAGACGTAAGAACAAATATTGACCAAGTAGATATTAAAGGACAAGCTATATTATTTGATTCAGGTATCTATTCAGTATTACCTACAGATATTCCTGAGAACTTAGCATTATCTGTATTAGACGTAGCTGGAGCACCTGCACAAGCTGCTAAATTATGTCAAGCTGGACAAACTGTATTAGTATTAGGTGGAGCAGGAAAATCTGGTCTATTATGCTTATACGAAGCAAAAAGAAGAGTTGGAGCTTCAGGTAAAGTTATCTGTTTCGCTCACTCAGAAAAGAAAACTCAATACGCTAAAGACTTAAACTTAGCTGATGTTTACTTAATAGGTGATGCATCTAACGCTGTTGAAGTTTATGAAAAAGTTTCAGAAGTTACTAATGGAGAATTATGTGATTTAGTTATTACATGTGTATCTAGAGAAAACTGTGAAATGGGTTCTATATTAGCTTGTAAAGATGATGGAACTGTATACTTCTTCTCTATGGCTACTAGCTTCACTAAAGCTGCTTTAGGAGCTGAAGGCGTTGGAAAAGACGTAAATATGATTATTGGTAATGGATATACTAAAAACCATTCTATGATAGCTCTTCAAATTATGAGAGAATCAGAAGGAATGAGAAACTTATATACAAACTTATACGCATAATATATATACAAAATATAAATAGTTTAGAAGGCAAAGAATTAAGAGGATTTTGTTGATTTTGTAAAATCAACTTGAGGCAAAATAAGAGGTAATATAATATATTTGTGCTGCGTGAGTTAAGAGGCGCGCAGCATGATAAATGTAAAGTGAAAAGGCAAAAGTATTTAAAAAATTCGAAAAGTTTAAAAAGTTTAAAAAGGGCAAAATTTTTAGAGGAAAAAAATTATAAGGAGTGTAAAAATGGCTTATTACAACGAAATTCCGTATTGGAAAGACGTAACAGAAGATCAGTGGGACGACTGGCATTGGCAAGTATCAAATAGAATTGATACAGTTGAAAAATTAAAACAAATTGTAGACTTAACACCTGAAGAAGAAACAGAAATAGCTGCAGTATTATCTAAATTTAGAATGGGTATCACACCTTACTACGCAGCACAAATGGATAAAACTGATAGAAGATGTCCAATTAGAATGCAGGCTGTTCCTACAATTGCAGAAACTCACATTGCTTGCACTGATATGGAAGACCCATTACACGAAGATTCTGACTCAACTACTCCGGGCCTAACACACAGATATCCTGATAGAGTATTGTTCTTAATAACAGATCAATGTTCGATGTACTGCAGACACTGTACTAGAAGAAGATTTGCAGGTCAACAAGACCATTCAGTACCAAGAGATAATATTGATAAGGCAATAGCTTATATCAGAAAACACACTGAAGTAAGAGACGTTTTACTTTCAGGTGGAGATTGCTTATTAGTTGAAGACGATGTATTAGAATATATCATTTCAGAATTAAGAAAAATTGATCACGTTGAAATCATTAGACTTGGATCTAGAACTCCAGTAGTATGTCCTCAAAGAATCACAGACGATTTGGTAAACATGCTTAAGAAATATCATCCAATTTGGTTAAACACTCACTTTAACCATCCAAAAGAGTTCACTCCAGAGACAATGGAAGCTTGTAGAAAACTTGCTGACGCTGGTATTCCATTAGGAAACCAATCAGTTTTATTAAGAGGTGTAAATGATTGTCCTCATATTATGATGGACTTAGTTCATACTTTAGTTCAACATAGAGTTCGTCCTTACTACATCTATCAATGTGACCTTTCATTAGGTATTGAACATTTTAGAACTTCAGTAGGAAAAGGTATCGAAATTATGGAAGCTTTACGTGGACATACTTCAGGCTATTGTGTACCAACTTTCGTAGTTGACGCTCCTGGTGGTGGAGGAAAAATTCCTGTAGCTCCTAATTATGTGATTTCTCGTTCAGAGAATAAAACTATCCTTAGAAATTATGAAGGTGTTATCACTACATATACTGAGCCAAACTTACCAGCAATGGAATGTACTTGTCCAGTTTGTACTAAGGAAAGAGAAGTTAAGAAAACAGGTGTTTCTGGATTATTAGAAGGTAATCAATTAGCACTTGAACCAAAAGACTTATTGAGAAATCAAAGAAATCAACACTAAGATTTTCATTTTATGAATATATGATAGAGGCGGCTATGCCGCCTTTATTAAAGATATAGGTGTGCTATGGATATTAA
>Ga0193963_1001669_pt1 | contig 10919 bp, 7 predicted proteins | sample FB_6_MG_FD_140359 | JGI IMG/M metagenome (GOLD analysis project Ga0193963, IMG submission 140359) | Microbial mat bacterial communities from the Broadkill River, Lewes, Delaware, United States - FB_6_MG | ecosystem: Environmental > Aquatic > Freshwater > River > Microbial mats | place: USA...
GTTGAACCTGCTAAATCATACATAGAAATATCAAGGAAAGTACCATCAAGCATATCTGCTCCCCAAGACCAGTTTACAACTGTTGGGTAAATAAGCCCTCCCATAATTACTGTAAACAATGCTAAAGGTAATACTTTTGCTCTTTCAGATACACCACCAGACATTATATTTACAACCTTACCAACAAATGCCATTTGGAAAAGAAATGCAGCCCACTGAGACATAGAATCACTTCCAAAATCTCCAAATGCAATCGAATATCCCATTAATAAAAATGATAATGATGCTACAGCATAAATCATTGTATTAACCATTAATACTGCTGAAACATTTTTAGTTCTTACAAGTCCTGCTTCTAACATTGCAAAACCTGGTACCATAAAGATAATTAACGTCATTGCAAATATTGCAAAAAACGTATCAATTACATAACTTATTGATTGTGAATCCATATTTAAACCCTTGTTTTTTAATCTACAAGAATTATATATTTTTTTAGCAGTTTAAGATAGTAGGCATTTGTATATTTTTTATACAATAAGATAATTTTTAAATTAGAGGAGAGAAAATCCCTCCTCTAATTAAAGCTTTTTATACAGCTTCATTTCCTCTTTGTTCAGTTCTAATTCTAATAACTTCATCAATTGGAGTAACAAATATCTTTCCATCTCCAATTTTTCCAGTTTTTGCTGCTTCAACAATTACACCAATTGTCGAATCAACATCTTCATCATTAACTATAACTTCAATTTTAATTTTTGCTAAGAAATCAACAACATACTCAGCACCTCTATATAATTCAGAATGACCTTGTTGTCTACCATATCCTTTTACATCAGATACTGTCATTCCTGCTATACCATTTTCAACTAATGCTTCTTTTACATCTTCAAGTTTAAAAGGTTTAATAATTGCTTCAATTTTTTTCATATTCTAATCCTTTACTTATTACGCTTTTTTGAATTCTGGATAACATTCAAGACCTGTCTCATGAATATCTAAACCAGTAATCTCTGTCTCTTCATCTACTCTTAATCCAATTAATACATCAAGGATTTTCCAAATAATAAATGAAACAATAAATACAAATGCACCAATAACAACTATACCTTTAAGTTGTGCCAAGATTGTAACTTCTGGATTAAATATACCTACAGCTAATGTTCCCCAGATACCTGCAACTAAGTGAACAGATAAAGCACCTACGGGATCATCAATTCTTAACTTATCCCATAAAGGAACAGCAAATACAACTAAAGCACCACCAACAATACCTTCAATAAACGAAACTAACATACCTAAATCAGGACCGGCAGTTACAGATACTAGACCAGCTAAAGCACCATTTAATACCATTGTTAAATCCACTTTTTTGTATAAAAGTTGAGTTAATAAAGCAGCTGCTATTGCACCAGCACAAGCTGCCATATTTGTATCAGCTACAACTAAGGCAATTCCATCAATATCAGCTTTTGATCCTAGTGCTAATTGAGAACCACCATTAAATCCAAACCATCCCATCCATAAAATGAATGTACCAAGTGTTGCAAGAGTTAAGTTTGAACCAGGTATTGGTCTAACTCTACCGTCTTTACCATACTTACCTCTTCTTGCTCCTAAAATTAATACTCCAGCAAGAGCAGCCCATCCACCAACAGAGTGAACAATTGTAGAACCTGCAAAGTCAGAGAAACCAGCAATTAAACCACCAAGCTCACTTCCACCCCATGTCCAGTGACCTTGAATTGGATAAATTAAACCAGATAAGAACACAACAAAGATTAAAAATGGCCATAACTTAATTCTCTCAGCTACAGTTCCAGAAATAACAGATGCAGCAGTTGCTACGAACATAACTTGAAAAAAGAAGTCTGCTGCTGCTGGGTAAGCTGCATCAGCTGCATTTTCCATTGAGATTGTTGAAAATGCACCCATGAAAGATGAACCATCACCATACATTAAATTGTAACCAACAAAATAATACATAATACAAGAGATAGCAAATAACGCAATATTCTTTGTTAATACTGTAGCATTATTTTTTGATCTTGTAAGACCTGCTTCTAACATGGCAAACCCAGCTGCCATCCACATTACTAATACACCTGAAAATACAAATAAGAATCCATCTAATATATATTTTAAGTCATTAAAATTTTCCATTTTTTTCCTTTTTGAAAATAATTATGGTGAAATTTTATCAGAATATATAAATTATATGCTCTATCATACTGTATATTTTTTATACATAAATAATTGTTAAATTATATTTTTCTCATTGTAAAAGCCTATTTCTTCGATACTTTTTAAAATTAAACGTAAATATAAAAAAGTTAATAAGTTTATATTAATTCTACAAATTTTTATTTTTTAACTATTTGTATATTTTTTATACATACCTTTTATATACAGTGTGTTATAATTAAATTTTAGGAGAAACGATGAAAGAGTTTTTAGAAGTTTATGAACAAAATCAAGATAAAATTGAATTTTTTATACAAGAAAGTTTAAAAAACATTGGAAATATAAATATATATGAAAAAAATAACTTTGCAAAAGTATTTGATATTTTCCCTTCACTTGAGCTTGTATATATAGTAGATAAAACAACAAAAAATCAAATATCCCCTAATATTTATAAAAATAAAACTGATGATAATGCAAAAAATAGAGATCGAAGTCATCTTATAACAAAACTTGAGTTCAAAGAAAATAATATAGCTTTTTCAACTCCTTATATTAGTAGTGCAACGAGAAGTAATTGTGTTACAGTAACCATAAAAGAAAATGATAAGATTATATTTTTAGATTTTAAAATTGATATTTTACTAGAAAGATTAAACCTCATTGAGTTACATAAGCCCTTTCATAGTGCAACTAAACTTTTTTATATGTTAGCAGGTTTTTCTATGATTGCTTTATCAACATTTATTATTCTTTATTCTTTATATGATTTTATAATTTTTGTCTTATTTCAAGATGGAATAGAATTAGAAATTATATTTAAACCAATAATTGCATTAACATTAGGTATTGCAATATTTGATCTAGCAAAAACTATTTTGGAACAAGAAGTATTTTTTAAATCTTATTCTAAAAATTCTAGAGTTGAAACAAAAATGATTACAAAATTTTTAATTACAATTATAATAGCTTTATCTATTGAAGCACTTATTGTTGTATTTAAAATAGCAATAAATGATTATGATAAAATGGTTAATGCCTTATATTTAATTACAGGTATTTCCTTAATTTTAATTGCACTTGCAATATTTATTAAACTAACTAAAAATAAGGTATAAAATGAAAGATTATATAGCAATTTCAAAAAACTCAAAAGAGATTTTAAACTCTGCGCACCTTTTACAAAGTGTTGAGATAAATGCATTAATATCTGGTAAAGCAGGTGTTGGTAAAAAGTCATTATCTCAATATATTATTCCAAATGCACCTATATTTAAAGCTAAGAATTTACAACAAGACATTATAGATAATGTAATAAATCTAAAAGAGTGTTCAATTATTATAGATAAAATTGAAAATATAACTAATATTGATTTACTTATAAACTGGATAAACGAAAATTCAATTAGAGTTATTGCAACAACATTAAAAGAAGAACTAAATACGAAACTTGCTGAACAATTTTCTATTACCATTGAGCTTCCTTCTTTAAAAGAAAGAGAAGAAGATGTAAAAGCATTAACTAATAAATTTTCAAAAGAAGCTAGTAATACTTTAGATTTAGAACAAATAATACCTTCAAAATTAATGATTAACATATCAAATAATGCCCATAGCTTAAGAAAATCTATATACTTTTCTTATCTATTTGAAACAATAGGTGAAGATGAAATATTAATGTTTATGGAAAATTATATGTATTCAAATATGAAGGGAGAAGATTCATATAAAGACTTTTTATATCTTTTAGAAGTGCCTATATTAAAAGCTGCATCAAAAAAATATAAATCTCAAGTACAAATGGCTAAACATCTAGGATTAAATAGAATTACACTTAGAAAGAAACTTGATATTCATAAGGATTATTTAAATGACTGAGTTAAATATAAAAGTTGAAGAATTAATTACAAATAAAGCTGAAGACTTTGAAATATCAAAAGTTTTTAGAAATCATTTTAAAAACTATGTAAAATCAATCGATGAAACACTTGATACTACTATTGGAAAAGATTTTTTTGTAAAACACACAAAACATACAGATAAGTTTTTAATCTCTCTGTACAAATATATTTTAAGAAAACATTTTGGGGATTACCAACCTATGAGTACCTCTATTCCAATCACTCTAGTTTCTCTTGGAAGTTATGGAAGAGAACAGTTATGTATCTACTCAGATGTTGATTTAATGATTCTATATGAAAACATCAAAGGGTACAACCTTAAAGAGATAATGGAAGAGTTTATTACACTTGCATGGGATTGTGGATTAAAACTAGGGTCAAGAGTTCACGAACTTAAAACGATTGAAGAAGAAGTAAAAGGTGATATAACAATCAAGTCATCTATTCTAGAATCAAGAATGATATATGGTTCAAAACATTTATGGTTTGGATATCAAAATGTACTACATAAAATTAGAAAAACAAATCAAAAAGAATTTATCTTTGATAAACTTGAAGAACATAAACAAAGACTACTAAAAAACCCTCTTAAAATGGAACCTAATATAAAAGATGGATATGGAGGAATGAGAGAATCAAATTTAATTTTCTGGATGGCAACAGTTATTTATGGTGTTTCTGATATCAAACAACTTATGGGAAAAGAATTTACAGAAGAAGAATATAAAAAATATAGAGGTTCTTTAGAGTATATCTTCCAAGTACGAAATGCTTTACATAATACGGCAAAGAAAAAACTTGATGTTCTAAACTTTGATATTCTGCCAGAAGTAAGTTCTAAACTTGGATTTAAACATAAACCTAGGCATACAAAAGAAAGACAATGTATGGCTAAATTATTAGAATCATTACATAATGTACATTATTTTTCAACTGTAATGGTTAAAAAATTCACTAGACCAGTTGTATTTGTGAAAAATAATATCAAACTATTAAGGCAAAGTAGATACAAAAAAAATTTATATATTTGTGAAAATAAACTATTTACTTCATTTCATAGAAAGCCAGTAAATTTAACTATTTTATTAAAAGAGCTAATAGAACTACCGAAAGAAATAGAGAGTTTTGATAGATCATATGTTTATTTTGCAAATAGAACTAGATTGCCAAAACAGCAAACAAAAGAGATCAAGAAATTAATTAAATCTCTTCTATATAAAAAAACTTTACACCCAGTTATAAAGCTTTTATATAATGCGGGATTATTTCAAACAATACTTCCTATTACAAAAAAAATGATCCACCAACCACAATTTGATGGTTATCATCAACATCCAGTTGATGTCCATTCAATTAAAACATTAAAAAAGGTTGAAGAGATATTAGATGAAAATGTAAAAGTTGTTTATGAAAGTTTAGAAGAAAAAGATAAAGCTCTTGTAAGATTAGTAGCTTTATTCCACGATGTAGGAAAAGGCAGAACTATTGACCACCATATATCAGGAGAAAAACTATTCAAAAATATGGCTACATCATTTGGTTTTGATGAAAACCATATTCAAAGAGGTTCATTACTAGTAAGAAACCATAATAAGATGAGCAGTGTTGCTAATAATGAAGATATCTATTCTGAAAAAGTGATTTTAAAATTTACAGCATTAATCAAAAATGAGTTAAATCTAAAAATGCTTTATGTGGTAACATATGCAGATATTTCTGCTGTAGGAGAAAGCATTTATAAAAGTTCAACTGCCCAATTATTAAAGACACTTTATAGTCAATCAATTCCAGCATTTGGAAATGAACACCTTTTAAATGAAAATGCTAGAAGATTAGCAAAACAAGAAACAATTAAAAAACTAAAAAGATATAAAGAATTACCAAATATACTTAAGAAAAAAATAATGTATATATCTTCAAATCAAATGTTCTTACAATTAAAAGCTGAGGATATTTTAGATATTGCAATTCATGCAAAAAATGTAACTAAGTATATATGTAAAATAGTAAATGAAACACATTTAACAATTAGAATTGTTAGAAAAGCCCCTCTAAATCTTGGTTTTTTACTTGGAAAACTTGAATTTTTAAATATTGCTTCTATGCATATTTTTAAATTATATGATGATAAAAAAGCATTTTATATCTCTTTTTCTGAAAAAGTAGATGATGAAGATATTCCTTATGTTGAGGAAGTAATAGAAAACTCTTTTGATATGACAAGAAAAGTAAAAGCTGTCATTCCTAAAATAGAAAAGAAGAATATTACAATTGATTGTAATCACACAACTTATTTAGCATCTATGCAAGTAGTTACACCTGATCAAAAAGGTCTCCTTGCTCATATTGCAAAAGTTTTTGATGATTTTGAAATTGAAATTGAAAGCGCAAAACTTACTGCAAGAAGAGGTATTGCTAAAAATCTAATACTAATTGAAAAAAATGGAAACTTCTGTGTTAATCAAGATGAGATAACCAAGGTTTTATGTGTTAAAAATTAAGCAGAGGAAGCCTCTGCTTTATAAATTTTGAGCTAAAAGTTTTGCTGCTTTAAAATCTTTTTTACCAGTTCCTAACTTAGGAACCTCATCAACAATTTTAATTGAGTTTGGAATCATCAATTTATTATCAAAACTCCTTATCATCTTATCTTTTAAGTTTTGAATAAAAATTTCATTTACACCAGAAATAAGTAGAATTATTTTTTCACCTTTCTTTTCATCTGATAAAGAAGTAGCAATAAAATCTATCTCACTTTCTTCACCCTCTAAAATAATTTTTGTTATTTTTTCTTCAACTGCACCAAGACTTACCATTTCTCCACCAATTTTTACAAATCTTGAATATCTATCAACAATAGTAATAAAACCATCACTATCAATTTTACCTTTATCTCCAGTTATATAAAAAGTATGTCCTTCAATTTCTTTTAAAACAGATCTCGTTTTATTTTCATCTTTTAAATATCCTTTCATAACTTGAATTCCCGAAATAATAATCATTCCTTCTTCTCCTGATTCAAGTTCTTTAAAAGTTTCAGGATCTACAATTTTTACAATTGTTCCAGGGAGAGGCATTCCAATTGTTCCATTTTTACTACCAATTTGAACCGTATAATCAGGAGATAACATATTAGGTAAATTACAAGAAGCAACAGGAGTTGTTTCAGTTACACCATATCCTTCTAAAATATCTTTCCCAAACTTCTTTTTAAACTCAGCTCTCACATCTTCTCTTAGTTTTTCAGCCCCAGCAACAGTAAACCTAAGAGATTCAAACATTAAAGGATGAACTTTTGTATTTTTTGTATATAATCTAAAAAATGTTGATGTTCCACACATAATAGTTGCTTTATATTTAGAAACAAGTTTCCCAAGCCCTACTCCATCAGTTGGATCGGGATGAGCCACACATTTAATTCCCTCAATTAAAGGTAGAAAAGTTGTGACAGTAATACCAAAAGCATGAAAAATTGGCAAGGAACCAACAATTATATCATTCTCATTTGCATTTAACACACCTGCAATTTGCTGTGTATTACCTAGTATATTATCACTTGTAAGCTCTACACCTTTAGGTGTACCTTCACTTCCTGATGAAAATAAAATCAAAACTGTATCGTCTTTTTTTATTTTTTTAATATGAATTACTTTTAGTAAAAAACTAGGCAAAAACTTAACACTCAATAATGTTATTAGTCCTGATATCTTTGATATAAGAGGTTTTAAATCCTCAAGATATATTACATCCATAAGCTCTAAAAGCTCAGCTAGATTTATTCCCTTACTTTCAAGTTTCTCTATGAATTTTTTAGAAGCAACTATTGTTTTTATCTCAGCTTTTTCAACTGCTTGTTTTAAGGAATTTATTTCTGCTGTATAATTCAAATTTACTGCTGTTTTCCCCATCATAAGAACAGAATAATTTATAAATGCCCCTGCTGCTGTTGAAGGAAGTAATAAACCTATATTTTGTCCTTGAATTTTTGGCTTTAGTAAGTTTTTAAATAAGATTGATACTGTCAAAAATTTATTTCCAGATAATTCTAAACCAGTTGAATCAGCAAATATAAATCCTGAACCAATTTCTTTTAATCTATCAAAAATTGTATTACTCAAAGTATCTAAATTTTTAATATGTTCATTCCAAGACTCTGTTGATAATCGGATAACCTCTTTTTTTATAACAACAGTATTTGCAAACTCTTTTTTTATTGGCTTGGAAAATGATACAGTAACTGTATTTGTTCTATATGACTGTCTAAATTTTTTATTTGCTCGACTAAACATAGATTCCCATAAACCTCGAATATAAAAAGACACTACATTAACATCATTTTTTGTTAATTCTAATATTTTTTCAAAACCTTTTTTAAATTCACCCATATGTCCATTTCTTGTAATACTTCCTTCAGGAAATAATACAACCATATTGCCCTCATCTAACTCTTTTGCAATAGTCTGCAAAGTTGATTTACTTGAAGCATTTGAAATTGGTATTGCTTTAAATATCTTTAAAACCCATGTTAGGTACCATTTATCATATATTGGCTTATGCATTACAAATTTTACTTCTCTTGGACTACTCATAAGAATTACTGCCCAATCAATCCAAGATACATGATTTCCTAATAAGAGTACTCCTCCTGAAGAAGGAATATTCTTAACACCCTGAACCTCTAAATTATACTTCATTCCAACTACAAATTTTAAAAAAAGTAGAATTAAGGATTGAGGTAATTTATAAATTGTATATAAAGTTCCAACAAGTGTTATTACTAATATTAAATATATCGTATTTTTAGGATCTAAATGCCATACAGAAACTATTGTCGTAAGCATTAACATAGCAAACATTGCAAGAGAATGAAACCAATTATTTCCAGCAAGTATAGTTCCTAGTATCTTTTTCTTTGCATTAAATTGAATAAGTGAATTTAAAGGAACAACAAACAAACCACCAAAAATACCAAATACTAAAAAAGTTAGGCCTAGAAAAGTAGCACTTTTGGCTACTGTTGAAATATAAATCATTAAAGCCATACCCATTGAAGCAAGAGGTATCGAACCTATTTCAATATAATGCTTTGAAATCTTCGAATAAATTATTGAACCAATTGCAATACCAACTCCTGAAGCAGCAATTACACCATTAATTACAAATACATCTGTTATTCCTAAATACTGTTTTGCATAAGAAGGAAATACTGCCATAAGACCTTGTGAAACTCCCCAAAAAACAGATAGACCAATAACTGATAAAAAGATTATATTATTTGAAAAAATTGTTTTTATATTTTTACTTAAAAGCTTTCCTTGCATTAAGGCTTTTTTGTCAAGTTCTAATTTTGCATTTGAATTATATGTAGTTTTTAATTTTTTTAAAACAAACAATGATATTAGCATCTCTAAAAATGCAATAGGTACTATATAATATGTTAAAGGTAATATAGCATCAAGAAGCTCTTCTTTAGTTGTTAACATACTTAAATTGTTTGTATTATAAAAGCTCTCAAATACAAACGACCCACTTGCAATTGCAAATAAAATAGCTATTATTGATACTGATTGCAGGGCAGAATTCCCACGTGCGAGATTTTTTCTTCCCCAAACATCTAAAATCACTCCAAACTTTGCAGGCGAATATATAGCACTTTGTACAGCAAGAAGAACTAAGTTAAACATTGCTAAATAAAAATTACCAGTTATATATGAAAATATCATTAATACCGATAAAATCAAAGAAGATACTGCACCATAAATTAATATATCTTTCTTATTATATTTATCAGATAAATATCCACTAATAGTAAATAAAAGTAAAAAAGGAATAATTATCATTGCATTGATAATAGATATCCAAACAACTTGTTCACTTCCATCAAAAATTTTAAAAGCAATATTTTGTAAAAGTACTTTATGTGATACATCTACAACTGCATTACAAAAAACTACAAATAAAAAAGCTAATTTTAATACTAATAAATTTGATAACTTTTCCACTATATATCCTTTTTAAATTCTTCAATTGTATGGCGATTGAAAATATATGGTTTAAATGAATTCAAAATATTAAGAACTAAAACCTCTGGTAAATATCCATTTTTTTCAATTACCTTTGTACTCAATTCTCTTTCTAAAAGTGCAAGTTTTTTACTTGTCTTTACATATTCTTCTATTAAAGTTGAAGAAATATCATAAACTCTAAGTTCATCAAAAACTTTTAAGACCTCTACTTCTGTTTTAAAATATATCTCTCTATCATCAACTAAATCAAGTTTTATAGCTTGTTCTAATAATTTTTTATCCAAGTCTTTTTTTAATATTGGATTCTTTATTTCACTTGAGATCATTTGTATTGATTGAAGAATAAGTTCAGCTCTATCATCAAAATCAATTTTATAATAATCAAAAAGCTCTTTTATATAATCAATGGAAAACTTAAGATTATCTTTAAAGTATTTAATCATATTTAATACAGTAATTGTAATTTCTGGATAATATTTCATATTTTTTGAAGTACTTACGGTATTTGGAAGTAAGCCTTTTTTATGGTAAAAAGAGATGGTATGATTACTAAGTCCTGTTTTTTCTACTAATTCACTCATCTTATAATAGTTTTTTTCATCAATAATTTTCATTTACAATTCCTAATTAATCTCTAAAATAGTAAAGAGTTTAACTCTCTACTTTTGAAAGTATAGAAGAAAAAAATAAAAAAGTCAAGAGTTCAACTCTTTACTTTTGAATCTTCCTTTAAATTAAATAACTAAGTATTTATAATATTATTTATTTTTATAAACTTAAGATTATTTTATATAGACTGTTTTATGTA
>Ga0193963_1001672_pt1 | contig 10908 bp, 8 predicted proteins | sample FB_6_MG_FD_140359 | JGI IMG/M metagenome (GOLD analysis project Ga0193963, IMG submission 140359) | Microbial mat bacterial communities from the Broadkill River, Lewes, Delaware, United States - FB_6_MG | ecosystem: Environmental > Aquatic > Freshwater > River > Microbial mats | place: USA...
AGCTTCATATTTTTTTGTATAAAAAAGCTCTTGTGCAATTGCAGTTATTTCTACAAGTGGTGACTTCCATTGATGCGCAATAGAAGAGAAAACTTCTCCAATCTCAGCTAGTTTAGATTGTTGTACAATAAATTGCCTGTTTTTTTGTTTCTCTTTTTCTATTTCTTGTTCTTTTGTTATATCTGTAAATATTGTTACAAGACCTTCACTTTTAGTTTTTTCATCTCTGAACTTTTCCTGTTTTAGTAAATAAACTTTTTTCTTTAAATCCTCATCAAAATATTTAAACTGATTATTTTCATTTTTATTTTCTTTATACTTTTCAAGAACTTTAATGACTTTTCTAACATTCCTATTTTCATTAAAGTTTTCAAGCTTCTTGCCATAAATATCTTCACAGTTTAACTTTATTAACCTACAAAAAGTTTCATTTGAATCTACAATTATTCCTTTATCATTTTGCCAAAATATTGGACTTTCAATTGCATTTAATAAAACCTCATCAAAATCAATTCTTTGTCTTAAATCTTTTTCAACCTGTTTTCTTTTATAAATATTATGAACTAATCCTAAAATAAGAAAAATCAATAAAGGAGAAATAGTAAAAATAAAGTCAATAAATCCTCTATTTTTATCATAAAAAGTTAATCTTTTATTTACTAGTTCATAATCAACAGACAAAGTCCCAACAGGAAGTATAAATTCACTTAATTTTTGAGAATCATAAATATAATATAAATCTTTTGAAATAACTATTTCATGTTTTTGTTTTTCTAAAATATCCAATGCCATCTGACCAGAAGTTTCGCCAAAACGATTCAAATCAACTATTCTACCTCCTGTTGCACCTTTTTTTATAAAAATTGAATCTGTAATAAATATAGGAACTTTTGCATTCTTTATAAACTTTGCTATAGTTTGATTTTTATTAAGTTCACCATTTTTATTTTTATAAAACCTGATAAAAAGAGCTGCAGTATCTTCTTCATATACAGAAAACTTCTTTTCTAGATTTTCTAAACTATTTTCTTTTAAATAAATAAGTTCATAATCATTTTTAAAATCTTTTATTAGTTCATTAATCAATGGCTCTGTATGCAAAGCATTTAAGCTCTTGTCATTTATAATATAAAGTTTTTTTATTGAAGGTATAAGTTTTTCTATAGCTTTAACATTACCTTTTAAATCTCTTCTTTCTAATAATGCGGAAACTCTATTTTCAAGTCCATATTTTTTTGCTTTTTCTTTTGAAAAACTTTCTATTCCAACTGCTAAGATAGGTTTATTCTTAAAAAACTTATCTGAAGTTTTTAAAATAAAGTCATATGCAAATCTATCTACTGCAATTACTAAATCATATTTTCTATTTTTTAATTGAATACTATATAAGTTTGCAAGATTATCATAATACTCTTTACTCGTAACTCTTTTTGAATCCATATACAAAATATTTATATCAATATCTGGATAATCATATAATTTACGTTCAATACCATTTACAATACTATCACTAAACTCATATCCTTTATGGTATGAATTTATAATTAAAATTGAACTATTTGCAATAAGATAAGATTGAAAGATAATAAATAAAAGTAATTTTTTCATAGAAAGTATTATAATCTAGTTTATCTAAAAAAAATGGTGTCAAGAAAACTTGACACCATTATAATTATCTATTCTATAGTTTTTATAGAATAACATAACCAAGAGCAACTAAAGCAGCTAAATAAATTGCTCCAAAAATTGCTCCTAGCGTCCACCATTTTGCCTGAGAAATATATCCTGCTCCATACCAGATTGGAGATGGACCAGTTGCATATGGCGTTAAAATACCCATAAGCCCTAATGAACCTACAAATAAAAGAGCCAATGGCTGAATCATAGTTTCAGGTAATAAATTTGCAGCTACTCCTAAAAATAATGGTAGTAAAGCTACAGTATGAGCTGTAACACTTGCAAACATATAGTGAAATAAGAAAAACAACACTACAAGTAAAATTGCTATTGTTATGGGATCCATTCCAGCTAAACCACCAGAGATTAGACCTGCTGCCCATTTTAAAAATCCAACTTTTTTAAGTCCCGATGCCATTGCAACTAAAGTTGCAAACCAAATAAATACATTGAAAGCGCCTTTATTGGTAATAACATCTTCCCATGAAATTACATTTGTTAAAACAAGTAAACATAATACTGCAATTGCAGCAGTTGTACCATTTACTCCAATTTGTTTACCAAAAATCCACATTACAAGGGCAAGAATACCAAAACATAACATTAGTATTTCTTTTCTAGTAATAGATCCCATTTTTTCTAATTCTGCTGCAGCCCAAGCAGGAGCTTCAGGAGAAGTTTTTTGTTCAGGAGGATATACAACATAGGCTAAAAATGGTACGAGTAAAAATAGTGGAATCATAATTACGGCTAATGTACCAAACCATTGTCCCCATTCAATCACAATACCTGCGTTTTTTTCTACAAGTGAAACTGCAAGTAAGTTTGGAGCAAGTGCAGTTAAAAACATAGAACTAGTTACACAAGTTGCTGCAATTGCTACCCAAGAAATATAAGATCCTATTTTTCTTGGCTCATGATCTGGTGTAGAATTAAACATTTGAGGAATGTTAATTGCAATAGGAAAAATCGTCCCTGCACTTCTTGCTGTATTTGAAGGCATAAATGGAGATAAGATTCCGTCTGCAAATGCAACTGCATATCCAAGTCCAAGTGTTGTTTTCCCAAGTTTTTTAACTAAGAGCAAAGCTATTCTTTTACCAAGTCCAGATTTTTTATAACCTAGTGCAAACATAAATGCTGCAAAGATCAACCAAATAACTCCATTTGAAAAACCACTTAAAGCCCAAGATCTTGCAGCTTTTGCAGAATCTCCTACTAATCCAAAGGTTGCACAAAATGCAACACCAGTTAAACCTATTAGTGCAGGTGGAATTGGTTCTAAAATCAACCCTATAATAACTCCTAAGAATACCGCGAAAAAGTAATGTGCATTAACACTTAAACCTTCAGGTGTTGGTAAAACTGCCACAATAATTGCAATTATAATTGGAATTGCCATTTTCATATTATTGCTCATAATATCTCCTTTTATTTCATTTTTAAATTTTTATAATGAAATGATAAAAAAGAAAAGTGGCTTTAGTATGTCATTTTAATACTATGAAGATTTTTTGCATAAAAAAAGGTAAGACTAAAGAGTCTTACCTTCATTGATTGAAAAATATAATATTTAAATATTATAATAATGAGTTAATTTTATCAGCAAATGCTTGTTTAGATGAAGCACCAACCATTTGATCAACAATCTCGCCATCTTTCATAAAGATGATTGTTGGAATAGATCTAATTCCATATTTTACAGCTAAGTCTTGTTGCTCATCTGTATTAACTTTACAAATATTTGCTTTACCTTCAAATTCTTCTGCTAATTCTTCAATAACAGGAGCAATCATTCTACAAGGTCCACACCAAGGTGCCCAAAAATCTACTAAAGACACACCATTGTTTGTAACTTCTTCAAAGTTTTCCGGAGTTAAATCTGTATATTTACCCATATTTCTTCCTTTTAATAAATGTGATATTCCAAAATTATACTAATTTAAACTTAAACAAACTCTACTAATCTTTGCTAAATAAACTTTTCGTTAAAATATTAGCTTTAAATTTAAAATGGATAATTTTTATGAATATTAGACAAGAGTACTTAGAGTTTTTTAAAAGTAAAGGCCATGATGTTGTTTCATCAATGCCTCTAGTTCCAGATGATCCAACACTGATGTTTGTTAATGCAGGTATGGTTCAATTCAAAGATATTTTTACAGGTGCAGTGCCAAAACCTGCTAACCCAACAGCAACCTCATGTCAATTGTGTGTAAGAGCTGGCGGAAAACATAATGATTTAGAAAATGTTGGCTATACAGCACGACACCATACACTTTTTGAGATGTTAGGTAACTTTTCTTTTGGGGACTACTTTAAAAAAGATGCGATTGCTTACGCTTGGGAATTTATTACAGTTAACCTTGAAATGCCAATTGACAAACTATGGGTAACTATTCATGATACAGATGATGAAGCTTATGAATTATGGCAAGCTCACATTTCAAAAGATAGAATCAAAAGATTTGGAGATAAAGATAATTTCTGGTCTATGGGAGATACAGGTCCATGTGGTCCATGCTCTGAAATCTTCTATGATCAAGGTGAAGAAAACTTTAACTCTAATGAAGATTATTTAGGTGGAGATGGAGATAGATTCTTAGAAATTTGGAATCTCGTGTTTATGCAATATGAGCAAACAAAAGATTCAAGTGGAAAGATTACAAGAACTTCTTTACCAAAACCATCTATTGATACAGGAATGGGACTTGAAAGAGTTATTGCTATTAAAGAGGGTGTGTTAAATAACTTTGATTCATCTAACTTCCAACCTATTATCAAAAAGCTTGAGAAATTAGCAGGAAAATCAGCAACTAAAGAAACAATTGGTTCGTTTAGAGTTATTGCTGATCACTTAAGAGCTAACTCATTTATGTTATCTCAAGGTATTCTTTTTGGAAATGAAGGTAGACCTTATGTAAATAGAAGAATTATGAGAAGAGCAGTTAGACATGGTTATCTTCTAGGATTTAGAAAACCATTCCTAAGTGAACTTTATGATACATTATGTGAAATTATGGGTGAACACTATACAGATTTAGTAGAACAAAAAGATTATATAAAAGAGCAATTAACACTAGAAGAAGAAAGATTTATTAAAACTATTGATACTGGAATGTCAATTTTTAATGATGAACTTGCAAATACAAAAGAAGTATTTTCTGGTGAAGTTGCATTTAAACTTTATGATACTTACGGTTTTCCGTTGGACTTAACAGAAGATATGTTAAGAGACAAAAAACTAAAAGTAGATAATGAAAAATTCGATGCACTAATGAATGAACAAAAAGCTAAGGCTAAAGCTGCTTGGAAAGGTAGTGGTGATTCTTCAGCAGAAGGTGACTTTAAACAGTTACTTGAAAAATATGGTGTAAATGAATTTGTAGGTTATGAAAACAACTCTTACAAAACAAAGATTATTACATTGTTAGATGAAAACTTTAAAGAAATTTCAACACTTGAAAAAGGAAATACAGGATGGGTTATGCTAGAACAAACACCATTCTATGCGACTTCAGGTGGACAAGATGGTGATATTGGAGCATTAGAAGATAATGAACATATTGCTATTATTGAAGGAACTGAAAAATTTCACGGGTTAAACTTATCAAAAGTAACAGTTGAAAACTCAAATATAAACACTGGAGAAAAAGTTGAAGCAGTAGTTGTAAATAGATATGAAATTGCAAAACATCATAGTGCTACACATTTACTTCAAAGTGCTTTAAAAATGGTACTAGGTGATACTGTTTCACAAGCAGGTTCATTAAATGATTCTGAAAGATTAAGATTTGATTTTACATATCCAAAAGCTATGACAAAAGAGCAAATCATTGAAGTAGAAGATTTAGTTAATTCTATGGTCGCACGTGGAATTAAAGGAAGTGTAGAAGAACTTCCAATTGAAGAAGCTAAGAAAAAAGGTGCTATTGCTATGTTTGGTGAGAAATATGGCGATACAGTAAGAGTAGTTGATTTTACTGATGTATCTGTAGAGTTTTGTGGTGGAACTCACGTAAAGAATACTGCTGATATTGGATCTTTTTATATAACAAAAGAATCAGGTGTTGCAGCAGGTGTTAGAAGAATTGAAGCAGTTTGTGGTGCTTCAGCTATTAAATATACTAATGAAATTATTGCTAAGATGAATCAAATTCAAACAGAAGTTAAAAATAATGATCCAATTCTTGGTATTAAAAAATTAAAAGAGCAAATTAAAGAACTTAAAAAAGAAGTAGAAGAAGCTCAAAGTTCTTCAGCATCTCCAATAAATGAAGAAATAATAGGAGATGTAAAAGTTGTAGTTGATATTGTTAAAAATGGTGACATCAAAAAGATTGTTGATGATATGAAAAATTCAAATGAGAAACTTGCAATATTATTACTTCAACCAAAAGGTGAAAAAGTAATGCTAGTTGCAGGTTCAAAAAACACAAATATAAAAGCTGGCGACTGGATTAAAAATGTTGCCCCAGTTGTTGGTGGTGGGGGTGGTGGTAGACCAGACTTCGCTCAAGCAGGTGGGAAAGATGTATCAAAAATAGAAGATGCAAAGTTAGCTGCATTAGAATTTGTAAAAAGTAATCTTTAATATATGGAAGCAATTTTTAATAGCTTTTCATCATTAATTGTATTTTTGCATGTAATATCAGCAGTGATCTGGGTAGGAGGAATGATTGCAATAAGATTTGCAATTCATTACTCTATGCAAGACATTGAAGAACCTAAAATAAAGTTAGGCAGAACATTAGAAAATCTAAGAAGATTTTTTAATATGGTTATTCCTACAATTGTAATACTTTTAGTAACTGCTATAATTATGATTATTGCATTAGGTTTTAAAGGAACATCATTATACTCTATTGTAATTGCAAAAGAAATCATTTGGACAATTATGACAATAGTTTTTATAACTATATATCTAAAAAGAAATAATGCTCAAAAAGCTTTTAATGATGGAAAGCTACCACTTGCAAAAGAAATATTAACTCCAATAGCTCAATACTTTATTCCACTAAATATTATATTAGGTCTCATTGCAATATATTTAGGTGTTACATTAAGAGGATTTTAATCCTCTTAAATCCATAAAAAGATACCTTCTATTTTTAGAGAATTTGATTTATAGCGTAATTTAAGCTAAAATACTACTTTTAAAAAAGATTTGATAGGTAAGATTTATGAAAATTATCAAGAATATTTTCTTATTTTTATTTCTTATTTTTAATTTCCAAGCTTGTAGTTTTAAAAGTAATTCATCAAATTACTCCTCAAGTTCAGATAAAACATTTCCAAATAAATTGGACTATGATTATCAGCTATCTAAAAATATTAACTATCAAAAACTTTACTTATCTTTGAATAAACAATATAACTCTTGGAAAGGAGTTAGATATAAATATGGGGGAAATACCAAAAAAGGTGTTGATTGCTCTGCTTTTGTTCAAAGAACATTTAAAGATAGACTGAATATTGATATCCCAAGAACTACTGCACTTCAATCTGCAGTAGGAAAAGAAGTTTCTTTAGATGATCTTGAGATGGGAGATTTAGTTTTTTTTAGAACAGGATTTAATTCTAGACATGTTGGGATATATCTAGAAGGTGGAAAGTTTTTACATGCATCTACTAGAAGAGGTGTAACAATATCAAGACTTGACAATAGTTACTATTCAAAACATTTTTGGAAAATAAAAAGAATCATTTATTAGGAGTATTATTTTTATGATTAAAAGTTCAATTTTTATATTAGGTTTAGGTTTATTACTTGGGGGATGTGTATCAACTACAAAACAAGTTAGTAGTGATAGCATGATAAAAAATAATGTACAAAAATATTCAAAACATAAAAATGATGATATAAATTACAAACCAATAATAACTCCAGAAGAGTATAAAAAAATGCTAGAGGAACAAACTTCACAAGTACACAACTCTAGAGAAAAAGATATGAATAAAGCACTTATGGATTTTTATAATGAATGGAAAAATGTAAAATATAAATTTGGAGGAAACTCTAAAAGAGGTATTGATTGCTCTGCATTTACCCAAAGAATATACAAAGAAAAATTTGATACTAAAATTCCAAGAAGTACGAGAACACAAGTTAAAGTTGGAAAAGAAATAAAGAAATCAGAACTTGAACTTGGTGATTTAGTATTCTTTAAAACTGGAGTACAAGATAGACATGTTGGTGTATACATGGGAAATGGGGACTTTATGCACGCTTCAATAAAAGGGATAAAATTTACAAAACTAGATAAACCTTTTTATAAAAGAAAATATTGGACATCAAGAAGAATCATTCATTAAAAGGCAAGCTCTTTAGGTTTGCCTTTTTATAATTACAAACCTAAATAATTTGATACCACAAAAAGAACTACTACACATACTACATACATTTTAATTATATAAGGTAAATTTGTCTTAAAAATATCAATTGCATCTAATTTGTATCTTGCTTGCATGGTGAGATTTAAACCACTAAAAGGTGAAGTAGAAACGGCAGTTGACCAAGACATCAAAAAAGTCATAGCCAACAATGTATGATTTAATTCATTCATCCAGTTTCCAATTATTGCAATAGATATAATTGGATGTATTCCAATAAATGATAAAAGAATCAAAATTAAAAGTAATAAAGATGCTGTTAGTCCATCAAAAGTTTCAAAGGGTAAGTTTATATTTAATCCAACTAAAATAGAACTAATACTAACTCCAAACATTCCTGCAACTAAAAATAGTGCTATTTCATTTTTCATTTTTGGTAATTCATCAGTAACATGATGATTTAATTTAGAAATTGCTTTTTTTAGACCAACTTTAAAAGGAAGAATAAAAAACGTTAATAAAATAGAAAAAAATGAAATTAATAAAATAACCTTTAACTCAGGATAGTAATGGTTTGTAAATAGAACCATTAAAGCTAATATTAAGGGGATATATAAAGTCTCAAAATGAATAGGATAACCTCTAAATTCACTAATATCATGTTTTTTTCTATCTGATACTTCAATATATGTAATAAAAAAAGCGACAAAAGCTAATCCTATTCCATTTAAAAGTATAACCGATGTTGATAAATCTGGTGCATAAGTAAGTGCCGCAGCAAAAGCAACAAAGAAAGGTGACCAATAGGCATCTGAAGAAAATGCTCTAGTTAATAAAATAATTTGTAATCTTGATATTGGTGCTTTTTTATAAAGTTTATCTGCAACAAGTATTAAAGAAGAAAGATTTATTACAGAACCAAAAAGATGAATTCCTAAATATGTTTTAAGAAAGGATTCTTTTCCTTTAGGAAGTTTTTTAACTTTCTCTTTTTTAGGAGTCGCAATTAGTCTTAAAAACCCTACTCCAATTAAAAGAGTTAAAAGATATTGATTAACTAAAATTGCCCTTTCGTAATCAATAAAAAAATCTTTTGATAAGCTATATACAAAAGAACAAAAGGATAAGAATAATAAAGCAATTAGAAGTTTTTTATTTAAAATTTTGAAAAATAGAAAAAATAAAGAAGCCCAAGCTAATATCCCTGAATAAACAAATACTTCCGAAGCTATAAAATAACTATAGATTGTTACTAAAAAAGAAAGGAAAATCAGGATACCAGATATTTTTTTTATTTTCATTTTGCAATTATACATAATTTAGTTCAAATTTCATCTCTTTTGATATAATTACAAAAAATTTAAAGGTATCTATTGATTAGGCTAGGTTCAAACTCTCCAACACGTGCAAAAATCTTAAATTCTCATCAAATTGACTTCATTCAAAACGGTGGAACTTTTGATGAGGATTCAATTTCTACAACGAATCCAAAATCATTTGTATATGAAGCAACTTTAGGAAAATATAATGAATTAGTCAAGAAATATGGTTATGAAGATATGCCATTATTAGTTGCAGACTCTGTTGTAACTTCAAATGGAGAGCTTCTAAGAAAAGCAAAAAATGAAAGTGATGTAAGAAGAATGTTGGAACTTCAAAGTGGAAATAAAACTTCAGTTATAACCTGTATGATTTTTAAATCAAAAGAAAAAGAACTAATTGATATTTCCATTACAAGCTATCAATTTGAAAAATTTAATAAAAAAGATATTGAAGAGTATATTAAGTCAGGTGAATGTTATGGAAAAGCAGGTGCTATAATGGTTGAAGGTTTCTGTAAACCCTATATTAGAACTGTTACAGGTTATGAAAGTACAGCAATGGGACTTTGTGTCGAGAAATTAAAAAGTTATCACAGATAATAATTAAAAGCTTTTATATTATATTTTGGTTATAATCGCAATAATATATTGTAACTATTTTGGTTATAAACTATGAAATAATAATTCAACTATTAAAGGGCTTACTAGCTTATGAAATTAATAATTCAAATTCCTTGCTATAATGAAGCAGAAACGTTACCAATTACACTTAAGGCACTTCCAAAAGAACTAAAAGGTTTTGATAAAGTGGAATGGCTAATTATAAATGATGGAAGTAATGATAATACTTTAGAGGTTGCTAAAAAAAATGGAGTCCACCATATAGTAAATCTTAAAACAAATCAAGGTTTAGCAAAAGCATTTATTGCGGGATTAAATAAATGTATAGAATTAAAAGCTGATATTATTATTAACACAGATGCAGATAACCAATACAATGCAAATGATATTCCTAAACTTGTAAAACCAATATTAGAAAAAAAAGCAGAATATGTAATAGGAGAAAGGCCAATAAATAATACAAAACACTTTTCTCCAATAAAAAAAGTTCTACAAAAGTTAGGTTCATGGGTTGTAAGAAAAGCAAGTGGAACAGATATACCAGATGCCCCTAGTGGTTTTAGAGCAATAAGTTATAAATGTGCTAAACAATTAAATGTTTATAATAACTATACTTATACATTAGAAACAATTATTCAAGCTGGACAAAAAAATATAGCTATTACGTCAGTTCCGATTAGAACAAATAAAGACTTAAGACCATCAAAGTTAGTAAAAAGTATGCCAAACTATATTAAAAAATCAATTATTACTATTTTAAGAATTTTTGTAGTTTATAAACCATTCAGATTTTTTATAAGTATTGCTTTTATTATATTTACCCTGGGCTTTATATTAGGTCTTAGATTTTTATACTTTTGGCTAATAGGTGAAGGAGATGGTCATGTTCAATCAGTAGTACTTTCAGGTGTATTAATGATTATAGGATTTCAAACTGGACTTATTGCATTTATAG
>Ga0193963_1001673_pt1 | contig 10908 bp, 7 predicted proteins | sample FB_6_MG_FD_140359 | JGI IMG/M metagenome (GOLD analysis project Ga0193963, IMG submission 140359) | Microbial mat bacterial communities from the Broadkill River, Lewes, Delaware, United States - FB_6_MG | ecosystem: Environmental > Aquatic > Freshwater > River > Microbial mats | place: USA...
GACTGGGGGGAAACCGCATTTGACGTAGATGATGTACTGGTCCGGCACGTCAGCTATTTTATCAAATTTTACACGGTGCAGCATGTGGATAAATCAAACAAGATCATCCGGCGAAGCGAAAAATACCTGCATTACATAAAAAAAACATTTAAGAAGTACAGTATTGCAGAAGAAATTGCCTTTGCACTGCCGTTTGTGGAAAGCGGCTTTAATACCAGTGTACGGTCCAATGCCGGGGCCTTGGGGATGTTTCAGTTTCTTGACGGAACCGCCATTCATTATGGCTTGAAGATCATGGACAATGGACTGGATGAGAGAACGGATTATAAAAAATCAGCTGTGGCATGTGCCAAATACCTGCGGAATAATCGCAGGGTATTTGCCAGCACGGTATTAAGCATAGCCAGTTACCACCACGGCAACAAAATGGTCACGGATGTGTTACTGAACTACGGCGACAATCCTGGAAGGACATTCGGGCCGATTTTTCAAAATCGCATTTTGGGACCTTTTTCCAGGGAATATATCCCCCAGTGCCTGGCTGCGGCATTGATATATCGCTATCTTAAGCAAAACAGATTGGTCATGCTTCCGGTTCCTGGGTTTGAGTCCAAAATCCTTCGGGCCGAAACGTCGGTTAAATCCTTAAAAAAAAGGATTCCAAGCCTGTATAAACTGAATCCGGACCTTCAACATGCAACATCAATTTATCCGTATGCCGCCAGCAACGGGTATGTCCTACTGACAAAAATAGGGAAACCCGCTTTGACGGCTAAAATGGTTAGAACGTATCCTGATTGGGCGAAAAATCCAGAGCTGCAACCGTTGCCCGGCAGCACAAAAATAAAAGGGCTGCCAAAGACAATTCATTATGTCGTCCAGACCCACAATGACCTGTCCGGCATTGCCGGCATTTTTGGCACCAGCGTGAAAGTGCTCAGATTCAGTAACCGGTTTTTAGTAAAGCAGGAGGGGGTGCACCCCGGCGATGTGATTAAAATTAATGGCATGGCCCCGACCACCCGGGTGTTGGACGTAAGCAGCACTGTCGGCGGTAACTCCGGGGTATTGGCCACCCGGGAAGATGAAACCCTGGAGACATTTTGCAAACGGGTGGTCAAAACCATTCGTGCGGATTGTGCTTCGTGCCCATGGCAGATGGGGGCAAATTTAAGTCCTGCATTGATTTACTATTGGAATCATGATGTGCTGGGGGCTGTTCAGCCTGACACACCTTTGGCAGGGGGCTTGAATCTTAAGATATATTCAGATTATCGGTGGCATAAAATAACTACAGGTCGTCAAGTACCTCCGGCAGAGCCACAGGCACTTGACTTACGGCGCCATTCATCAGTGCCGACCGGCTAACATTTAATGGTGTCGGCATAGATCTCAATCACATGCCTGACCTTTACCCGATCATGGTTCTGGGAAAGTACATCCCGGATCTGCATCATGCACGCAGGGCAGGATGTGGCAACGGTTCTTGCCCCACTGGTCAGGATATTCTGCCGTTTTTCCATACCGATCTGTTTGGACAGGTCATAGTTCTGCAGGTTGAAACTGCCGCCGTTGCCGCAGCAGACATCTGCCCCAGCCATCTCCACAAAGGTGCATCCGGCATTGGCCCGGATCAGATCCCGGGGCTGGCTTTTCACCTTTAAGGATTTGGCCAGATGGCAGGGATCGTGGTAGGTCACGGTGTCCCCGGCGAATTCAATGGACTCGGAACCGGCGTCTGACTTCTGGGCCGGTGCCACCTGCAGAACATCCACCAGAAACTGGCTGATGTCCATGGTCTTTGGGGCCCACTGTTTGGCCCTGCATTTTTCAATGGAGTCTTTTTCCGCCATCATGGGCCAGATTTCTTTAATGGTGGCCGTACAGGTGGCGCAGGGCGTGATCAGGTAATCAAACTGTTCTTTAGCAAACAGGGCGGCATTGTGGGCCAACAGGGTATCAAAGGTGTTTCTTTCACCGGATGCCAGGGCGGGGATTCCGCAGCAGGCCTGGCCCTTTGGCATAAAGACGCCCACCCCGTGATGTTTGAACACCTTGAGCACTGCTTCACCGATTTCAGGGTTCATCTTGTCGGTGACGCAGCCCGGGAAAAAAGCCACCTTTAACCCCGAACGCCCGGCCGGGATGTTCAAGGCGGGGACGGTTTTATGGAACGGGGTTCTGGCCAGGGGCAGAAAATGCCTGTTGCCGATTATCCCGGATAACAGCTTTGAACACCGGGTGCCCTGGTTGGGCTCGGCCTTGGATGTGCCCAGATTCTGGAATCTGGATGCTGTTTCAACCAGGGCATCCATGCGTTCCGGATGTTTGAGCATACCCCTGAAAATCAGCTTTTTGACCGGAGAGAGTCCGATATATTCGGTCAGCGCGGCCCGGGCTTTCAGGAAAATCTCCAGAATCTTGACCCCCGAGGGACAGTTGGCGGCACAGGTGCCGCACATCAGACATTTTTCAATCCGGGTTTTGGCCCCCTTGGCGTCGGTGAGCATCTCTTCGGCCAAGCGCTCCAGAAGAAAAATCTTGCCCCGGGCCACATCGCCTTCATCCCCGGTCTGTTTAAACACCGGGCACACCGCCTGGCACATTCCGCATTTCATGCAGTCCGTGAGCTGGTTTTCAATCTCTTTCAGGCTTTTTGCAAGTTTGTTTAGCTCTGACATGTTATTGTCCTATGATTTTTCCCGGGTTGAGGATGTTGTTCGGGTCAATGGCGGCCTTCATGGTCCGGGAGAAGTCAATGGAAGACTGCCCCACCTCGTTTTTCATGAATCCGGCCTTGGCAATGCCGATGCCGTGTTCCCCGGACAAGGTCCCCCCCAGGGAAAGGGCCGCGTCAAACAGATCGGCCACACAATGTTCCACCCGTTCCCACTGGGCCGGATCACGCCGGTCGGTCAACAGGGTAGGGTGCAGGTTTCCGTCTCCGGCATGGCCAAAGGTGCCGATGGGAATATCATATTTTTGGGCCAGTTTTTCCACGGCGTCGACCATGTCCGGAATTTTGCTTCTGGGCACGGTGGCGTCCTCCAAAACCAGGGTGGGCTTAAGTCGGGCAAGGGCGGACAGGGCAGCCCGTCTGGCTTCCCACACCTTATCTTTTTCAGCCTCATTCCGGGCCACTTGGATGGCACGGGCGCCAAGTTTTTTGCAGATTTGCTCAACCCTTTCGCCGTCTTCGGCCACCTGGGCGGGATGCCCATCCACTTCAATGAGCAACAGGGCTTTGGCGTCCCGGGGCAGGCCCACGTTGGAAAAATCCTCCACGGCATTAATGGTGAAATTATCCAAGAACTCCAGGGTGCAGGGGACGATCTTGTCCGCAATGATGGCGGCCACGGTCTGGGTGGCGGCCTCTACACTGTCATACACCGCCATCATGGCCTTGGAGGCTGCCGGCGGCGGAATCAGCTTCAGGGTGATTTCGCTGAACACGCCCAGGGTGCCTTCGGACGCCGTCATCAATCCTGCCAGGTTATAACCGGTGACGCATTTTACGGTTTTGGATCCCGAGGTAACCTTGCGGCCCAGGGCATCAAAAAACTCCACAGACATGACATAGTCTTTGGTCACCCCGTATTTAAATCCTCTCAGGCCGCCGGCATTTTCCGCCACATTGCCGCCTATGGTGGAGACGGCCTGGCTGCCGGGGTCCGGGGGGTAAAATAATCCCTTGGCCGCCACCTGGGCCGCAAGATCGGCCGTGACCACACCAGGCTCTACCCGGACGTACATGTCGGTTTCGTTGAGTTCAATGATTCGGTTCATGCGGTTGGTGAGCAGCACAATGCCGTTTTTGTTCGGGATAGTTCCCCCGGACAGATTGGTGCCCGCTCCCCGGACCGTAACCGGGGTGCCGCTGTCGTTGCACAATGAAATAACTTTACCAATGGACTCTTTGCTGTTCGGTCGGATCACGGCGGCGGGTATGGTAGGTTCAAGCACCGCAGCATCGTATGAATAATTCTGGCGGTCAACCTCCGAGGTCATCACCCCGTTTTCGCCGCAAATCTGTTGAAGTTCGCTGATTAAAGATGAAGATAAGCTCATAGGTCTTCTCCTAAAAGGTCCCTGGAAACAGGATGTAAATAAAAAGCATTCCCATGATACCGGTCACAACGCCGTAAAGCAGACAGGGGATGATGGTGCGGCGCAGAATGGTGCCTTCCATGCCGGCCAGGCCCACGGTGGCAGATGCCGCCACCACGTTGTGTACGCAGATCATATTGCCCATGGCAGCTCCCACGGACTGAAGGGCCACAATAATGGTATGGCTGTCGCCGGTGGTGGCGGCCACACCGTACTGGAAGTCGGCAAACAGCAGGTTGGAAACCGTGCAGGAGCCGGTGATAAAAGCACCCAATGCCCCCACATAGGAGGCGGCCATGGGCCATAGAGATCCGCAGAGTCCTGCGACGAATTCGGCCATGGTCAGGGGCATGGAGGAATACCCGGCCGTACCGTGCCCCGATTGTTTAAGGATCTCCACCATGGCTACGGCAAAGAGCAGTGCAATGGTGGGCCCCTTCATCTTCATAACGGCATCCTTCCAGGCCAGGGCTACCTTGGGTCCGGGGATTCGGTGTATGAATATGGTTAATATCGCCACCAGCATAAAGGGCACCACGCCGGGCAGGTAAAACGGTTTCATGGCAAAATTAACGGTTTCCCAGCCCAGAATTTTGGGAAAGGAGATCACAAAGGATGTCACCCATCCCTTAAAGGGCAGAAAGGAAAGCCGTGTGAGTACCAGCAGCAGGGCAATGAGAATATAGGGGGTCCAGGCGGCCAACTGGCTCATTTTCGGGGTCAGGTTGTTGGAACCCGGCTCAATATCCCCCAACCACTCCTTTTCCCAATGGGCCCGGTCGGCGAAATCCCAGGTGTCTTTGGGCAGAAAAAGTTTTTTTCTGGCACCGGTGATCACCAGCCCCAACCCGATGAGTCCGCCCAGCAAAGAGGGAAACTCCACACCAAAAACAACCGCCGTGAACAGATAGGGAACTGCATAGCACACCCCGGCAAATACGGCAAATTTCCAAACACCTAAGCCTTCGGCCCAGGATTTGTTCTTGCCGAAAAACCGGGTGAGAAAACAGACCACAAACAGGGGCAGCAGGATGGCGGCCACGGCATGAATCAGGGCGGCAAAAACACCCACCTGGTGCATGAAGGCTTCAAAGGAGGCCACGGATGCACCCTGGGCAACAGCTGCTTCCACCGTGGGTTTGAGATTTTTAAGCCCAAACCAGATGGGGGTACCCACGGCCCCGAAGGTGACGGGAATGGAGTTGAGTATGAGGCAGACACACACCGCAGCCAGGGCGGGAAATCCCAAGCCCAGCAGCAAAGGTGCGGCAATGGCCGCAGGCGTGCCGAAACCGGCGGAGCCCTCGATAAAGGCGCCGAACAGGAAGGCGATGATGATGGTCTGGACCCGGCGGTCGGGAGAGATGGTGGTAAACCCGTAGGAGATGGTCTCCATGGCCCCGCTCTCCCTCAGGGTGTACAGGATTAGAATGGCGCCGAATACGATGATCAGCACGTTGACGGCGCTGCCGAAGCCGCTCAGGGTGGAGGCGGCCACAAGGCCTGCCGGCATTTTCCAAAGGGTCGCCCCAATCAGGGCACAGACCAGCCATGCCAGGGGCATGGCCCGGGTGGCGGGCCATCTTAAACCCACCATAAAGATTAATACCAGGGCAATGGGAATAAACGCAATAAATGCTGATAAGCTAAGTGACAAACCACTCCTCCTTTTCATCCAAATTATGGGACCCGAGAAGCTGGATGAACGGTGTTGTTCAGTTTTATGCGCCAATCCGGGTCATTCAATGTATCTGCGACGATTCGGTGGAACCGTTCCCACCTGCCGCATGCCTATTGTGTCTATTGTATCTAATACAAAAATGGTGCCGGTCTTCGCAACGCTTTGAAACTATGTGGTATTTTGGTTTTGTCCGTTTTTGTAGACTTGAAAAGCCCTTTAAAAGTCCGGAAAAACGGACTATCCAACCCACTCGGTCTTGAAAATCGGACAACGCCTGAATCAGGGAGCCTGTCCACCTATATTTTCAAGATTTTCACAGTGTCGGCATGACAGATGTTTTTCGGGAGCGCAGGCGGGACGCCCGCGCTCCCAGGTTAAATTATTTTCCATTCATTCCTAAATACAGTAGTTCCGCCATAATTGAATTTTTATGGCGACGGTCCCCTTGGGTTCTATTCCGCCTTCTTGACATCGGGTTACAATAACAGTAATTATAGAAAATTTTTATATGTTTTCAGTGTGTTGCATTAGGGGGGATATTGGCACTTACCAAAATAGAGGCAGAGTTGTCGAGGGAAAAATTAAAACATGAAATCGCTTGAATATTTTAAAGGCTGCCTGATCGGCGGCGCTGTTGGGGATGCTTTAGGGGCACCAGTCGAATTTATGTCTCTTGATCAGATCAAGTCTTCATTTGGGAATGAGGGTTTGACCGATTATTCCGAAGCATACGGTCGGATAGGCAGCATTACGGATGATACCCAAATGACATTATTTACTGCCGAAGGGTTGATTCTATCCAGGGTCAGGCAGGGATATCAGGGAGACGCAGGTGTTATTTCGGCGGTATATCATGCGCTTTTAAGATGGTTATATACGCAAGAAACAGGTCGTCAAGAACATCTCATAAATGCCCATGGCACCTGCTCAATTATTGACGGGGTATTAACAGGACATAAAGAGCTCTTTTCTCTGAGAGCACCAGGAAACAGCTGCTTGTCTGCTCTGCAATCCGGTAAAATGGGCACAATTGACAATCCTGTAAACGACAGTAAGGGGTGCGGTGGGGTTATGCGTATGGCTCCAGTGGGGCTTATGTATGATGATGCAGAAAAAGCATTTCAAATAGGTTGTGAATGCGCTGCGCTGACCCATGGTCATCCAACCGGATATTTGGCTTCAGGCACTTTTGCTTCGATCCTTTCCCGGTTAATTTCAGGGGAATCGCTTACCACTGCGATTGATGATTCAATTTCTATTTTAAAATGCCACACGAATAATGAAGAGACCTTAAGATCAATTGATAAAGCAATTGAACTGGCGGATAAAGCAACCTTGGGACCTGATGTCATAGCCGGAATTGGTGAAGGGTGGATTGCCGAGGAAGCACTTGGTATAGGTATTTATTGCTCACTGATTGCTGGGGATGATTTCAAAAAGGGGATTTTGTCGGCAGTCAATCATTCTGGAGATAGTGATTCAACAGGGTCCATCACTGGTAATATTTTAGGGGCGCTCTATGGAATTGATGTCATCCCTGAAAATTGGATTCTGAATCTTGAATTAAAAAGTCTGATTGAAGAAACTGCTGTTGATTTGTTTGATCAAATAAAGTGAATTGCGTAATTCAAAAGGGTTTGCCCTCGGTTTGGTATAGTCTCATGCAAAACTCTCATCACCAGGTCAAACTGTCCCGCGTTATGTCGGTCGCCCCTGTTTTGAAATGGGGAAGTTATTTAAACCTCATTCTATTGATGTTAGGTTCCTTCTCCCTTACTGTTCATTGGCTTTGAAGCTGTATTTTTGTCCGCCAATGGAGGCTTCATACATGAGACCTCCTTTGGCATGGATAAAGACGATCATTCCTTTTCTATAACTTGTCTTTGCCTGGGCGCCAGTGGCAGGCCCTGCACTGGCACCGCCACTGGCCCCTTCTGAGCCTGCACTGCCCTGGACACCGGCAGTTATGGCAACAGCAGATGCTGTTGCATCAAATTCGAAATTACCACTGGTGAATTCACCGTAAGCCCGCTGGTCCTGGAAAAAAATCATTTGACTGTAGGCCTGACCACCCAATTGGAAGCCAATACTCAATTTGGTAAGGGAAGTGGTCCCGGTTACTCTACCGGCCTTGTAAACCTTGCCCTTTCCATATGCACCACCAAGAGCGATTCCTGCCTTTCCAATGGTGGGAAAAACCGCATATCCATAACAGTTTTTAAAAAAAGGCTGTACTGCCTCTGATTTCTGGAATACTGAAATCGCTTTTGAATAGCTGTCTGCAACGGCAGCATCTGAAAAACAGGCTGCCATAAGTACCACCGCTAAAAATAATTTTAAAAATCTCATAAACCACCTCTTTTATTGAGGGTAAAAAGGATAGGAAACATCACTGTTTGATAGGGATATTCCCTGCTCTTTCCCTGATTAAGAAAAAGGGGCTACCGACATAACGCGGGACAGTTTGACCCGGTGATGAGAGTTTTGCATTACTTAATCTTCATGAACCGGGGGTTCCGGAGAAGCCTTGTTTCAAAGGGTGTCCCGGCTTAAATCGGTAGCCCATATTAAACATATGTACCCATTGACACAACGAAGAAGACGGATGAAAAGGCAAACCATATGGAAGGTTTTATTTTGAACTTGGGCCTAATACCAAGTTACACTGACTTAAAAGAAGATACAATTAAAAAATCGTGGTCTGTCCGTATGCCGTAACAACTGTAGTTCTCGCAGGTTTAAGTCCTTAGCACCGGGAAGCAGCGTTTGGGTAACCAGGGGTTGTAAGTTTCCCACGGGCAAAGATACAGGCCTTAGGGGGCATGCCCTTCTTTAGCCGATATGCCATAAAAACACTTGTGATGAATACTCTTTTCTTTTCAATTGGAGGGGAATATAGTGGACTCTGATTAAAAAAATGCGCTTAAATGGACATATTCAATATCAAGGTTTATGATCTAAGGGCTATTTCGACCATTGGTGTATCACATCAACTTTCAAAACCTATAAAGGAACTTCTGGGCCAATAAAAGACAAATGAATGATATCAATTTCACTTTTATAGTTCTTTTTCTTACAATTGTATTTTTTATTTGGGGCAAACTACGTTCGGATTTGGTTGCTTTAATATCCATGCTGGCGTTACTTTTGGGCGGTGTGCTGAAAACTAATGAAGCGTTCAGTGGTTTTTCAAATTCTACCGTTATTATGATTGCAGCGCTGTTTATCGTAGGAGAGGGGTTGTCTCGAACTGGTGTAACAGCGTGGCTTGCTCGTCAGGTGGTCATTCTGGCAGGAAATAATTGGGCCAGGGTAATGGGAGTCATGATGATCGGAACGGCATTGCTTTCTGCTTTTATCAGCAACACTGGGACCGTGGCAACATTGCTGCCAGCGGTTGTTGCCATTGCATGGAAGATTGACAGTCGGCCTTCAAAATTACTTATTCCCCTGGCTTTTTCTGCCAATGCCGGTGGGTTAGTGACTCTTACGGGGACACCTCCTAACATTGTTGTCAGTGATGCGTTGAGTGCCGCAGGATATGCACCCTTCAGCTTTTTTGAATACAGCTATATCGGGTTACCACTTTTGGGGGTAACTGTTTTATACATGCTGATTTTGGGTCAGCGATTGCTTCCGGCCAATAAGGCCGGAAACAGGCCTGAAGATTTGGACCGGGCGATGCAGGGAATGGTGGATACATTTTTACTTGATGGCAAACTTTTTGTCGCACAGGTTCCTGAAAATTCTCTTATGGTTGGGAAAAGCCTGGGAGACTCTGCGTTGGGCGCTGACTATAATGTTACTGTTTTGCAGGTTGAAAGAGGTGGCAGCAGTGAGCAAAAAAAGCGTATGGGAAGAGGGAAAAAAAGAAAAGAAACGATACAGCTTCCAGATCAAAAAACCACCATTTTCAAAGGGGACAAACTTATCCTTAAAGGTTCTTCTAAGGCAGTATCCCAGGCCGCTGATGACAAAGGAATTCTGATTAAACAAATCCCCTTGGATCAAGTTGAGCAGCCTGAACTGTTGGTCAACTCTGAGGTGGGAATAGCAGAGCTTTTTATCACCCCCCGCTCTGCATATCTGGGAAAACGGATAGATGAAGTAGGGTTGTGGCAAAAATATGGATTACAAGCGATATCTCTTCTTCGTGACGGTCGGGTCATTCACCGGGGCAAAAGTCAGTTTGAAGTAGGCGATGCACTACTTGTCAGAGGGTATTGGAAGGATCTTGAATTACTGCGTGGCCATAAGGATAGGTTCACTATCATTGGCAGTCCCGAGAACTTGTCAAAACAAGTTGTGGTCCTTTCTTTCAAATCAATGATTGCTGTGGTGAGCCTTGTTGCTATGGTTTTTATGATGGTTACAGGAATAGTGCCCACAGTTGTAGCCGCTGTCATTACGGCTGTGATCATGGTTCTTGGCAGATGCTTGGATATGAAGCAGGCCTATAATTCTCTTGGGATGCAAAGTTTGGTGTTGATCGCCTCCATGATCCCACTTAGCTTGGCGCTGGAGAATACAGGAGGGGCTAAATTAATGGCCGAAGGTTTGGTCAGTGGACTGGCTTCAATCCATCCCCTTGCATTGATGGCTGGTGTTTTCCTGCTTACTTCGTTTTTCAGTCAGGTGATAAATAATACTGCAACAGCAGTTCTGATGGCGCCTATTGTATTGAGTGCCGCCGAACTTTCCGGCCTGTCTCCTTATCCGTTGTTAATTACTGTTTCGGTTAGTGCCTCCACCGCTTTTCTTACCCCAATCGGCACTACAACCAATTTAATGGTAATGACCCCGGGGGGATACAACTTCAACGATTATTTAAAGACTGGAGCGCCTTTAGTTGCCATATTTCTTGTGGTTAGTTTGTTTTTAATCCCACTTATCTGGCCATTTTAACTTCTCGGCATCTTTTTTTGTTGTTGACACTATATTCAGTTATACATAATATATTTCTCATGAAATACAAGATTGATAAGGGTTGTCATTCTGTTTATTGCATTCAGTTCCACCTTGTTTTTTGTGTGAAATACCGACGTAAGGTTTTGACAGAAACAATATCGCAGAGATTGAAGTCGCTTGTGAATGAAATTGCCCTGAAATTCGAAGTAAAA
>Ga0193963_1001676_pt1 | contig 10899 bp, 10 predicted proteins | sample FB_6_MG_FD_140359 | JGI IMG/M metagenome (GOLD analysis project Ga0193963, IMG submission 140359) | Microbial mat bacterial communities from the Broadkill River, Lewes, Delaware, United States - FB_6_MG | ecosystem: Environmental > Aquatic > Freshwater > River > Microbial mats | place: USA...
CTCTTCGCACTTCCAAAAGAAGATATAAGCTTTTTATAACACTTTTGAGCAAGAGCTAGTTTTGCATTTCTATCATCTATAGCATCTAAAACCAAGTCATACTTATCAAAGTCAAACTCCCACACCCACTCTTCATCTATTCTCTTGTTAATGATAGTAAGTTCGGGGTAGTGCTCTTTTAATGCTTCAACTTTCACTTCATCTTTATGCAGTTCTGACCACATTTGACGGTTCTGATTACTCTCATCGTAGGTATCAAAATCTACTATGGTTATATCCTTAACGCCACTACGATACAAACAGTCTAAACAAAAACTTCCAACGCCACCTACACCTAAAAGGATGACTTTCGCATTTTCTAACTTGTTAAAATCATCTTTTACTAAAAGTTTTATACGGTCGTATTTCATGAAGACTAATCACACCATTCTTCAAGTGAAGCCATACTCTTGTATGCACTCAAATCAAGCATAATTGGCGTTAGAGAGATATATCCAGCTTGTATTGCCTCATAATCACTCATCCCTTTTGCATTTGCTCTTGGAGAGAAGTTTAATGGATGAAGACCTAACCAGTAATGCTCTTCCCCTCTAGGGTTTCTATGCACATGTGAGTCATTTGCATAAAATCTATATCCGGCATAAGTAACTTTCATCTGTGCTTCTTTAACGCCATAAGGTATATTGATGTTTATGAATTCACGTTCAGGAAGAGGAAAAGAGTTTTCTCTTACCTTAGTTACTAAGGTTTTAATTGTTTTTACAGCTAAAGAAAAATCTCCAGTAGGGTCAGTAAAATCCATCACTTGTGAAATTGCGATTGAAGGGATATCATGTAAAACACCCTCCATCGCTCCAGCGGCAGTTCCAGAGTAAGTTATATCTTCTCCCATGTTTGAGCCACGGTTAATTCCACTCACTAAAAGGTCTGGTTTTTTATCTCCAAAAATTGCACTTAAAGAGAGAAAAACACAGTCACTCGGTGTTCCATCATCAAGTTTATAAAAATCATCTTCCACACTTACAAAACGTAAAGGTCTTACAAGTGTCAAAGAGTGTCCACATGCAGACTTTTCATTTGCTGGTGCTACAACAATAACTTCTACATTCTCTAGCTCTTTTAAACCCTTAACTAACGCTAAAAGTCCATTTGCTTCATACCCATCATCATTTGTAACTAGTATTCTATATTTATTGTCCATTTTTACCTTCAAAACTTTTTTAATATTGATCGTATATACGTTTAAATTTAATGTAGTAGTAAACTATGACACCAAAAACCACAAGGAGAACTAAATAAAAAAGAATATCTAAAATATCTAAGGCAAACTCTTTTGTTTTTTCAACACTTTGTTTAGGTTTGTTTATCTCTTGAACAACCTTTTGTGGCGTTTGTGTATTATTTGTCTCTACAACACTCTCTATCTTCTCTTGAACTGGTGCAACAGAAATCTGTTTTTCCTGAACTTCTATTTTTTCTACAGGCTTTATAGTTTCATCTTTAACTATAACTTGCTTTTTCTCTTCTTCAACTACTGCTTTTTCTTCTGTTACAACTTTCTTCTCATTTTTTGGGACAAGCTCCTCTTTTGAAACCTCTTCAACTATTTCTTCAGGTTCTATCACTGCTGGTTCATACCTATTTAAGTAAGCACCTTTGTACTCAGTTTTAGCGAGTTTAAAAGCTTTTATTCCAACCTCTCTAGATAAAAGAGGCTCAACTACAACAATAAAATATTTTCCCGATGCACGTGTATATATCTCAAAACCATTTTCAACTCCTAAAGAGTTTAATTCTACAAAGGATTTTGTATTTTGGAAGTTCTTCAAACTTTTCTCGGCACGCTCTTGCATACTAAATGATGATAAAATTATTTTCTTGGAATACCCATGTAAAGATGAATAGATTAAAAAGAACATTAAAAATACAAATATTTTCTTCACAATTAAACCCCAGTAGTTATTATTTTGCTGGTGATTATATTATGCTTTTACATAAAGAAGATTTAAAATTATCTACTTTATGACGATATCTATAAAATCAAGGATATATTATGAATACTTCTTACGCATATGACTCATATAGAGCTCATGACTTAAATATTGCTATGAAAACATCAAGCGGTGATGTTATCAAGATGGACTTTGCAAATCACAATGCAGCATCTATCTCTCATGAAGAGAATGCTAATGGTTCTAAAACATCAATGAGTTTTACCTCAATGCAATCGTTTCAGTTTTCTGTAGAGAGTAATGGAATAGATGCTCAAGATCAAAAAGAGATAGATGCATTTATGAAAATTGCACAACCTTTTATAGATAATTTCTTACAAGAACTCAAAGAAGATGCCCCAAAAACTCCTGTTACAAAGCTAGCACATGAGATTGCTGCTATTTTCAATCCAAATCAAGAGAGAGATGAAAACAATAAGAACAATGTAAAAGCAAATATTGTTGATATGTTTGATAACTCTATACAAAAACTTGAACTTCCTGAAGTTCCAAATGCACAAGAGATTTTCGATAAACTACTTAAAGATGCACAAAAACTTTTAGAAAAAACTTTACAAGAGTTTGATGACTTTAACAAAGAGACTTACGCATAAGGCTATTGGTATAAAAAATGCTTAGTAATTTGTATGAAAATATTACTAAGTTTACTTTTTAGCCTCAGCCTCTTTGCATCTGCCCTAAGTGTTCAGAACAACTATGAACTACTCAATCAAGAAATTGACAATATCTCTTCAAATTTAAGTGCAGAAGAGAAGGTATCACTCTATTATCTTGTTCTTTCTACCCATGAAAAAATCACTACCTCTTTGGCGTTAAGTAAAACAAAGATTAATGATTTAAAAAACATAGAACAAGAGACTCTCAAAGTCTTTTCACAACTTCATGAAAACAACTCTAACATCAATGCATATGATATAGAGAACCTAAAGTCTCTTTATATAGCGATGAATAAACAAGCTCTTGAAGAGATAAAAAATAAAGACAGTTCACAAAACCGTTCAATTTTTATTATGATAGGTTTAGGTCTACTCTCTTTAGTTATAGGTCTTATAATTGGCTACTTTTTCAACATCGGGAGACATATAAAAAATATAGACACGATAGATGATGAAGCATATGTGAAACTACAAGAGCAAAACTCAGAATTACTAACTGAGGTAAATACCCTCAAAAATGAAAAAAAAAGTTTAGAGACCACAAGCAAAAAAACAACATCTACTATAAACCAAGAAAACTCTTCTCTTACTAAAGAGATAGCACTCTTAAAAGATGAACTACACAACTTAGAAACTTCCCATAAAGAGATTCTTGATTCTTTACACCAAGAACTCCAAAGTATTGAAGATGAAAAAGAATCTCTTACAAAAGAACTCTTAGAGATGGAAAGTGCAGATGCTGATGACTTTGAGTTAGGTGAGCAGATCTCAACGCTACAGTACCAAAGTCAAGATATTCATAAAGTGTTAGATACCATCTCTGATATTGCAGACCAAACAAATCTACTTGCACTTAATGCGGCCATAGAAGCAGCACGTGCAGGCGAACATGGTCGTGGCTTTGCCGTAGTTGCTGATGAAGTGCGTAAACTAGCTGAACGTACACAAAAGACCCTTAGTGAGGCTAAGGTTGATATCTCTGCCTTAGTAGATAATCTCTCAAACCTTAAGCCCTAAACTGAGACTAACTTCAAGCCTATAATAGAACCTATTAAGGTTGTAAGAAAAAAGAGCCTCCAAAGTGTTGCAGGCTCAGAAAACAAGATAATTCCAAGTATAGTTATCCCCGCTGCTCCCATACCAGTCCAAACCGCATAAGCTGTACTCATAGGAACACCTTGCATCGCTTTAGTAAGAAAGTAAAAAGACAAAGACGCTGCAACAATAAAAAGTATCGTGTAGAGAGGTCTAGTAAACCCCTCACTTAGTTTTAAAAAAGTAGCAAAGAAAACCTCAGTCACTCCCGCGGCTATTAACCACATCCATGCAGTACTCACAACCTTACTCCGACACAATTCTAAGTAAAGTCTTATATGCTACATACAAATTATAATATGCATCATTATTTGCATTTTCAGCCTGTGTAAGATTTGTCTGAGAAACGAGTAGCGTTAAAGTATCTACATCACCATAACTGTATCTATCAGATGTTATACGGTAGTTCTCTTCCGCACTCTCTTTAGCTTTTAAGGCAACACTTTTTGCACTCTTAGCAACTTTTAAATTTTCATATGCTGATACAAGTTGGTTTTGTAGATCAAGTTTGAGTTGATGCAATTGATAATTTTGCTGGTTATCTTTTTCTAGAAGTGCTTTTTTAACTGCTACATTTCTAAGTCCAGAGTAAAGAGCCCATGATACATTTACACCATACGTTGTTTGATCTTTTGGTTGAAATATAGCTGTACCAGATGTTCTCTCTTTATCATTTATCTGGTGTGAAGCCTCTAAGTTCACCTTAGGTAAGTAGTTTCCAGTTATAGCATCTTTTTGACTTTGTAATGATTGGCTTAAAAACATCATCGCCTTAATTTCACTACGATTTTCAAGCATCTGTTTCTCTAGTACAGCCATTGAATCAACCTCTTCAACACTTGCATCAAAATCATCTACATTGTCATTTTCTAAAACTTTTGTAGCCATTACATTTTCAAGATTACTTTTTGCAAGTACAAAGTCACTTTTTGCTTTTATAAGTGCTTGTTGGGCTTTTAACTTTTCAACCTCAATAAGAAGTAAGTCATTTTTTGCAACAACACCCTGTTCATACTTAACCTCAGTATCGTTATACTGTTTGGTTAAAGAGCTAAGCTGATCCTCTTGTACTTTAATACTCTTTTGTACTTTTAAATAATTAGTATAAGCAACAATTACCTCTAACTTTAAATCTGCCATGACAGCCTTACTCTCTAGTCTTGCTGATTCAATCTCAGATTCTTTAGAACTTACTGCTAAATAATCAGAAAAGCCATTAAAAATATTATACTTCAGGCTCAAGTTATAGTTATGACTTGGACTAAATGAGAATGCTGTCGGATTTTCAAGTTTTTGCCAAGAAAATCCAGCATGTAAACTTGGATGATAAGCCGATGAGGCCTCATCTTTCATGTACTCATTGTACTTTACATTACTCTGTGATATAGCTATCTTTGGAGAGTTTTTCAATGCTAAATCAATTGATTCACTCAGTGTCAAGCCAAATAGTGTCATCGATAATGACACAGAAACTAAAATGATTTTCATTATATCTCCTTCTCTTTTTTACCAGAAATACTTAACATCAGATACATCAGAGCAGGTGTAACTAAGATAGTAAATAACATTGAGAGTGCAAGACCACCTGTAATTACAGAACCTAAACCTCTATAAAATTCAGAACCAGGACCTGGAACTAAAACAAGAGGAAGCATCCCAAACACTGAAGTTAAAGAACTCATAAAAATTGGTCTTAAACGTGAACGTGTAGCTTCAATAATCGCATCTTTATACTTCATCGCATGATGGCGTATGTTATTTAAAGACTGGTGAACAATTAAAATGGCGTTATTTACAACGATACCTATTAAGATAATAAACCCTAACATAGTAAGTACATCTAAAGGTTGTGGCGCAATAAACATGTTTGTTAATTTTAACCCTACAAAACCACCTGCTGTAGCCATAGGCACAGTAAATAGAATAACTAACGGGTAGATAAAATTACCAAATAAAGCACTCATTAGTAGATAAATAATTGCTAAAGCAAAAAGTAAATTCCACTTCATCGATTCAATAGTTTGTGCAAGTTTATCTGCCTTACCAGCGAGTTTAACCTTTGTACCATCTTGAACCATAGCAGGAGGAACAGCTTTTTTAATTATCCCATCAAGTATCTCTACACTCTCTTCTAGTGTCATAGTCGCTGGAGGTGTAACTTGTAGGGTAATTGTTCTTTTCCCATCAACATGACGAATTTTTGTAATACTTGTTGTATGTTTTAAAGTTGATAACTCAGACATAGGGATTAAACCTGCCTTTGGCGTTACTACTTGAGTTAAGTAGAGTGCTTCAGGTGTATTAATCTTACTATCGTGAGATTTTAAAATCATATCGATAGACTTTTGCCCATCCTCTGTATACTCACTAATTTTACGACCATCTAGTAAAACATCTGCTGCAAAACCAAAACTTCTACTATTCATTCCAACATTTACTAAAGCATTTCTATCTGGAATGATAAGGGCTTCAGGGAAAAGTAGTTCAATTGAAGGTACAGGACGAACTTGAGCACCTTGAAGGCCACCAGAGATAGCACCAAAAAGCATACCCCCAAGTTGCGTTAACTTCGACATATCTTGACCACTAATATCAATGTTTATATTTCTTCCCTCTCCAATTCCTTGTTCAAAGACACCACTTTGCAGTGAGATACCAAAAACACCAGGAAAACTATTTACAAATGGCATCATAAAAGGGATATATTCTGCCGCTCTACTCTCCTCATCAGATATCATACCTTGAATAATCAAGTCTCCATAAGAAACATAAAAGCTCTCTTTAATAGGAGGAATCCCATTAACTTCCTCTTCATAATGAGGTTTCATATGTTCATGTATTTTTACACCAATATCTTTTTTCTCATTTTCAGAGAGACCCGGAGGTGGAATTAAGATGTTCATAATCAAGTTTTGATTTCCTTGAGGGAGATACTCCATCTTTGGAAATAATAAAAATACTGTTAGGATAGATAAACTTCCCATTACAACTATAGTAACAAACTGGTTTATACGTCTTTTAAGACTCCAGCCCACAAGAGACATAAAAAATGATGCTACTTTTTTAGCAAAACTCACTAAAAACGAGTCTGGCTTCTCTACTACTTCATGCTCTTTATCATGATTAGATGAAGTTATCTTAATAAGTTGCGTCCAAAACATTGGAATTACTGAAATAGATACAAATAAAGAAAAAGAGATAGCCGCAGTAACCGCAATCGCAATATCTTTAAAAAGCTGCCCTGCTTCTGAATCTAAAAATATTACAGGAAGGAAAACTGCAATAGTTGTTAAAGCAGATGCAACAAGTGCACCCCATACTTCAATAGTTCCATCATGTGCTGCATCAAATGGCTTTTTACCCATTTTTAGATGCCTGTCTATATTTTCTAAAACAACAATTGCGCTATCAAGTAACATACCAACTGCAAATGAGATACCTGCAAGTGAGATAGTATTTAAACTTCTATCCATAACATTAAGTACTATAAATGTAGAGATAATACTTATAGGAATAGCCGCAGATACAACTGCCGTAGGTAAAAGTGAACGTAAAAACAGTAAAAGAATTATAATTGCTAAGACTGCACCCACTGCAATATTTTTTTGTACTAAATCTATAGCTCCTTGGATATAACCTCTTTGATCATAATACCATTCTAAGCGAATGTTATGTGCTGGTAAAACATTAGCGTTTAGATGTTGTACAACTTTTTCAACACGATTAGTTGTCTCAACAACATTAGCAGATGGATTCATTCTTACACCATAAATAAGTGCTTTATTTAAATCTTCTCCACTTGATTGTAAGATATTTGCTACAACCTTCTCATGTCCTTTTTCTATCTGTGCTACATCACTTAAACGGATACTCTGCTGACCATCATTAAAAAGTACCATCTGTTCTAACTCTTCTATAGAGGTAAATCTAGCAGATGTTCTTACACGGTATGTTCGTCTATCGATATCTACTGTTCCGGCAGCTACATCTATATTTTCATTTTGTATAGCTGCTGCAACGGCATCAATAGTAAGTCCATAGGCTGCAAGTCTCTCAGGAAATAATTTAATATGTAGTTGGTCTTTTGTTCCACCAGGAACAAAAATACTAGCAACACCTTTTACACGTTCAAACTGCTCTTTAATTTCATTATCTAGATATGTCAGGTATGTATCAATATCTTTATTATTACCCTCGTTTGCGACAAAACCCATCCAAATAGTTGGTGAAGCATTTGATCCAGCTGATTGAATCACTGGTTTTTGAACATTCTCAGGATAGTTCTCAACTTGATTTAACTTGTTAGATACTTCAAGTAGAGCCTTATTCATATCAGTCCCCACTTCAAAAGTTAAAGTGATCTCTGAAAGGTTATCTGATGCAGTCGCTTCATAATCAACAAGACCTGGAGTAGATTTTAACTGCTCTTCTTGTTTTTCGATAATGTCACGTTCCACTTCACTAGGTGTAGCTCCAGGCCAAAGAGTTACTACACCTATTTCAGGTTCAATAACATTTGGCGTTAACTTATATGGAAGTTGCGTAAGAGCAACTATTCCAAACATAAGGATTAAGACTATACCAACAAAAACACTTACCGGTTTTTTTATAGATATATCAATAAAATTCATTAAGGAGCCTTCTCAACTACAGGCATATTTGGAAAGATTCTTTCATTTCCTTTTGTCACAACCTTCATATCTACTTTCAAACCTTGTGCTGTAATAGCTGCTTGATTTTGCGTATAGTTTAAAACACTTACCGGAATCATTACAGCCTGAGAATTTACAACACTAAACACAACAAAACTACCAAAACGTTTAATTACAGCATCACGTGGTACTAAGAGTACTTTCTCTTTTTTTAGTGTTGGTACTTTAATATCTGCTCTCATCCCTTCAATAAAGTTCTCTTGAGATTTAAATGAAAGTTTAATAGGAAAAGTACGACTACTTTTATCTGCTAAAGGTACTATTGACTCTACACTCATCTCAACATCTTGATTATCTATTTTTGCTTGTAATTTTTGATTTTTTGAGATTGTAGTTAAAAGTTTACTAGGTACATTTACTCTAGCCTCTATACTTTTTGGATCAACTACAGTAAATACACTACTACCAACTGCAACCCACTCACCTATATCTACGTCTCTTTTTACAACCACTGCATTAAAAGGTGCTTTTATACTTTTTTTGTCTAACTCTATTTTCATTGAAAGAAGCTCAGCTTCATGCGATGCTATTTCAGCTTTTAAAGACTCTAAGGTGTAAAATGTATTGTCATAACTACTTTGTGAAATACTCTTTTTACTCAGTAAGGCATTCGCTCGTTCTAAATCTTTTTGCTGTTTTGTTTGACGAGCTAGGAAAGAGTTTACTATCGCTTGTTTTGCATCAATCTTTGCTTCAAGTACAGAACTCTCTAGTTTCAAAAGAACTTTTCCTTTTTGAACTCTCTGTCCCTCTTTGACATATAACTTACTTACAGCTCCCGAACTTTCAGAAGCTAAGTTTGAATTTCTATCATAATATAGGGTACCAACATAACTCTGTAATGAGTTTGCATACCCCTCCTTAACCTTTACAGTTTCAACTAAAGATGGCGGAGGCCCTTTAGTTTCACTTGCATGTATATTTAAAAACAGTATCGCTGCTAATAGTAAATATTTCATAATTTTACACTTCCTTAATTTATCTTGCTGGAAAGATAACATAGTTTCTTTTAAATATATCTTTCCAGTAAGACATATTTACTTATGCTAAGAATTTGACTATAATTCGTTTTATGAATGCTAAAGAACTAAAACAACAATTAGACAATAGAGAAAAAGATTATATCTGTGCTAATAGTGACATTGCCTATGTTACCTTACCACTTTTGATGCTCTCACAAAAACTACTAAACAAAATAGCTCATGTTCTCAATGAAAAACATGAGCTCTCAAATAGTGAGTTAGATGTTCTTGCAGCCTTACGATCTGCACATAACGATGAATATACACTTACACCAACAAAACTTTATGAGAGACTCTTCTTCTCCTCTGGTGGTATGACCAAAGTGTTAAAAAAACTAGAAAAAAAAGCCTTTATTCATAGACTGGATAACAAAGATGATAAAAGAAGTAAACTAGTTCAATTAACGCCAGATGGTAAAGATATTGTTGAAAAATCTCTTTCAGATGTAATAGAACGTGAAGAAGCTCTCTTTGCTCATCTCAATGAAAATGATAGGAAAAGTTTATCAGCTTTACTTTTTAAAGCATTAGAGTCAGCGGAATAAAAAGTCATCAAACTTGACTTTTTATGGCCTATTATAGTAGAATTCCTTTATTAAAACTTACAACCCTTCATTATTAAAAATCCAATTAAACTAAGGTACATACTAAATGAGTGAAAACAATTCACAACAACCCCGCAAGTCTACAAAACCACAAAACAAAAATAACAAATCTCGTTCACACACTCCGGTTAAAGGTGCTAGCGTTGAAGAGCTTCGTACAAAAAGCATTGAAGAGTTAACAAACTTAGCAATCGAACTTAATGTTGAACATCCTCAAGAGCTTAAACGCCAAGATGTTATTTTTGAGATATTAAAAGCACAAACAGCACAGGGTGGCTATATACTTTTTAGTGGTATTTTAGAAATTATGCAAGATGGTTATGGGTTCATCCGTTCAATTGATAAAAGTTTTAATGAATCAATTAATGATGCTTACGTTTCAAATACTCAGATTAAACGTTTTGCACTAAGAAATGGAGATGTTGTAACTGGTCAAGTTCGCCCTCCAAAAGATCAAGAGCGTTATTATGCTCTTATTAAAATAGAAGCGGTAAACTCTCTTCCACCTGAAGAGAGTAAAAAACGTCCTTTATTTGAAAACTTAACGCCACTCTATGCACTTGATCAAATCAAGTTAGAGTTTAAGGAAAAAGGTTTAACGGGTCGTATGTTAGACCTTTTCTCACCTATTGGTAAAGGGCAACGTGGTCTTATTGTTGCACCTCCAAGAAGTGGTAAAACAGAACTTTTAAAAGAGATCGCTCACGGTATCACTACTAACCATGCTGAAATTGACCTAATGGTTTTACTTGTTGATGAGAGACCAGAAGAGGTAACAGATATGGAGCGTAGCGTTA
>Ga0193963_1001678_pt1 | contig 10894 bp, 11 predicted proteins | sample FB_6_MG_FD_140359 | JGI IMG/M metagenome (GOLD analysis project Ga0193963, IMG submission 140359) | Microbial mat bacterial communities from the Broadkill River, Lewes, Delaware, United States - FB_6_MG | ecosystem: Environmental > Aquatic > Freshwater > River > Microbial mats | place: USA...
AGAATAATAAATTCACTTAAACATTTTTCTATAGAAATTAAAGGATTTAGAAAGATAGAGGAAGCTATTATTACTAGAGGTGGTTTAGATATTAAGGAAATTTCACCTAAAACTATGGAATCAAAACACATTAAAAATTTATTTATATGTGGAGAAGTTTTAGATATAGATGGTTTAACTGGCGGATTCAACTTGCAGGTTGCTTTTTCAACAGCACATTTAGCTGGATCAAAGGTGGGAAATAATGATTAGAATACATCAAGTAAAATTAGAATTATCTAATTCTGAAAATTTATTGAAGAAAAAAATATCAAAAATATTGAAAATAACAGAAAATGATATAAAGAACATAAAAATAAAAAAAATATCTTACGATTGTAGAAAAAAACCACTTATTTTTAAAGTTTTTACGGTAGATGTTATTGTAAAGGGAGAAAATAGTGTTTTAAAACGTTGTAAGTCAAATCAAGTGGTTAGAGTAGAAGATAAAAAATACCATGTACCTAAAATAAATAATCTAAATATTAATAATAGACCAGTTGTAGTAGGAATGGGTCCTTCGGGTTTGTTTTGTGCACATATTCTTGCTTTAAACGGATTTAAACCAATTATTATCGAACAGGGTGAAAAGGTTGAGGATAGAATAAAAAGTGTTAATAAATTTTGGGAAAATGGTAAATTAAATACTAAAAGTAATGTTCAATTTGGTGAAGGTGGAGCAGGAACTTTTTCAGATGGAAAAATGCAAACGGGAATTAATGATATTAGAATGCAGTATATTTTAGAAAAATTTGTTGAGTTTGGTGCAGATAAAAGCATTTTAATTGATGCTAAACCTCATGTTGGAAGTGATAGACTTAGAAAAGTTTTAGTTAATTTTAGAAATCATTTATTAGAATTAGGATGTTCAATTTATTACAATTCTGAAGTTACTGATATAAATATTGTAGATAGGCAGGTGAAATCTATTGAAATAAATAATGGAGAAAAATTTTTTGAAACAGATATTTGCATTTTAGGTATAGGTCATTCTGCAAGAAATACATTTAGAAAACTTAATAATATAGGGATTCCAATGGAATCTAAAAGTTTTGCGATAGGTCTTAGAATAGAACATCCACAAAAATGGATAGATGAAAATAAATATGGTAAAATATACAAAGAAGAAAATTTGCCGAGTGCAGATTACAAGTTGGTTTTCCATGGGGATGAAAATAGAAGTTGTTATAGTTTTTGTATGTGTCCAGGAGGATATGTGGTTGGAGCTAGTAGTGAAAAAAATAGATTAGTAGTAAATGGTATGAGCGATTTTAAAAGAGATTCACAAAATGCAAATAGTGCACTAATAGTTCCGGTTAAAAAGAGTGAAGAAATATTTGGTGGAATGGATTTACAAATTGAAATAGAAGAAAAAGCATTTTTAGCAGGTGGAGAAAATTATTTTGCACCAGTTCAAAGAGTTTCAGATTTTTTAAATAAAAGAACAGGAGGAGAAAGCAAAATAGTAAAACCAAGTTATATGCCAGGTGTTAAATGGGTTAACCTGTGGGATGTATTGCCTCAAAATATATGTGAGTCAATTAAAATGGCAATTATTGAGTTTGATAAGAAAATTTCTAAATTTTCTTGTGATGAGGCAATTTTAACGGGAGTTGAAACTAGAAGTTCATCGCCTATTAGAATACTTAGAAATGAAAAAAGAGAGAGTGAAATTAAAGGAATTTATCCAATTGGAGAAGGTGCTGGATATTCAGGCGGAATAACTTCTTCTGCTATAGATGGATTAAAGACTGGGGAAGAAATTATTAATAAATTTAGAGGATAAAGAGGTGAGAATGTGAGAAAAAAGGGTTTTACATTAATTGAATTAATGGTGGCACTTGCAATTATTGGAATTATTGCATCTATAGGTGTTATTGCGTATAGAGATATTTCTTATAAAATTAAAGATAAAATTTGCAAAGCCAATAGAGAAGATATTGAACACGCAATAAGAAATCAAGAAGATGTTAAAGGATTTAAAGTTTATACACTTGATGATATAGAGGCATTTTACCCTGATATGCCCAAATGTCCATTAGGTGGACATTATATATGGATTGATAGAATTGATAAAATCTCATGTTCTCACGAAATAAGAGATTTATATGGAGTTGTACATCAATATAATGAAGATTTAGCGGGGGATGGACTAAGTTTTAATGGGTATGAAGTTGAGAATGTAGATCATGATGAAAGGTATAATTTAAGTGAAGGGGGGACCCTTCAAATATCCCTTGAACTTGATGGATATCAAAATGATTGGGCTGGATTTATTCATAAAGGAAATAAGGCAAATACGGACGAGAGTTACTCACTTCAAGTATTAAATAATGGAGAACTTGCTATTTGCTTAAAGACATCTACTCCAAATGTATATAATGGCGTGTCTTATAATTTTGTTGTTTTACAAACAGGGAGTAATTATTTTAATTATAATGAAAAGGCAAATATTGTTGCTACTTGGTCTAATGAAGCTGGGAAAAAATCTATAAAGTTATATAAAAATGGTGAAGAAATAGAAAATACAGAAGTATATTTGTGGAATTTTCCAGAGGCAACCCATATAAAGTATAATGGAGATATTAATGAACTTAATTTACAATTATTGGACAATGAAGGTGATTTATTAATAGGTAATCAAGATTCGAATGCAAATGGAAATTCAGGTTTTTCAGGAGATGTGAAAAATATTAATATAATACAAGGTTCAATGAGTGAGGAAGAAATTCAGTACCATTTATCAAGATATAATCCTTAATAAAAAGTATTAAAAAACAACGTATAAATATAATAAATTATACGTTGTTTTTTCTATTACAATTTAGATAAAAACTTGGAAAGTGGAGGTCTTGAGACCTCTACTGCTTTTTTAGGACATAATTCTTGGCAGCAATAACATCTTATACATTTATTTAAATTAACTTTTGGGTATCCAGATGAGTTCATTTGAATTGCACCTGGGGGACAATTATTCATGCAATCTTTACATTTAATACATAGATTGGTATCGAATATAGGTTTTGCCATTAATAAATGACTTTGAATAAAATGTAAAAAATGATTTTCATTTTTTATAAATGCAGCAGAATGAATTTCAGGAAAATCAAAATCATTAATTATTAGTGTATTTAAATTTTCACCAACATTAGTTATTTTATTAGGATCAAAATATTTTTTATTTAAGGAACTTTTAATTGTAGGAATGCTAAGTGGATCTGTTTTAAGTAATTTTGAAACTGTATAATCAAGAGCGTAAGGATTATCAGATATAAAAATTCTATCAAAATTTTTAATATTTCCAGCAGAAGGACCTTTTCCGTCCATACCTAAAATTCCATCCATAAAGGACAATACGGGATTTGCAAATTTACAAATATCAGTTAGTGAGTCGGCAAAATCATCTAAATGTGGACGATTAAAATGATATTCAGCTTTTATAGTTCCTGGGATAACACCAAATAAATTTTTTACAGCACCTGTATATTTCATCATTTGATGACTTTTAAGTTTTGAAATGCTAATAACTTTATCTACAATAAGTAATTCTTCAATAACGGTTATGTTTTTCATAGATATGCCGGAGGGAAAAGAAACTGTTTTAAAATCTGTATTTAACATTAGGGAAGCACCACTTTTTTCTGAGGCATCCCTAAAACCGCAAGTAGTATACATAGGATTTAATCTTTTAATTGAAAAAGGTCCACCAGGACTATCTCCGATTATTACATTAGCACCATATTCTACTAGTATTTCAGCTAAGGCTTCAACAAAAACAGGATGGGTTGTAGTTGCTTCATCTGGCTTTTTTTTCATAAGCATATTAACTTTTAAAAGCACTTTATCTCCTTTAGAAATATATTTTTCTATACCTCCAAGAGAAGATAAAGCTTCTAAAAATATAGTTTTCAGAATTCGTTTGTCATATTTTTTGACAGCTTTTCCATAGAATAAAGACATATAATCCTCCTTAAAGAAGTTTGTATTTATAATTTATTTTAGGTACAATATAAGTATAGCATATTCACAAGGGGGAAGAGTATGAAAATTGAACGTTCTAAACTTATAATTATTGGCATAATGGTAGTTTTAGCAATAGGTGTTGGTATAATGATTTATCAAGGATTAGATCATCCACTTTTAGGTAAATGGGAATTGATGAGTATTGATAATTTACCGGTTTCAGCGGAAGATGAGAGTTTTGTGGAGTTTAAATGGAATGGAAATTTAATATTACTTGAAGATGAAATGAAGTACGAAGTTTTAAGTGATACAAGTTTTAATATGATAATGGAAGAAGAAATTATAGAAAATGAATATATGCTTTATGATAATACTTTAATAATGAGAACTTTCTATGAGGGAACTGATCCAGTTCAAACTGTTTGGAAAAAAATTGAATGATTTTTTAAAACAAAAATCTAATGGAAGTTAAGGTTTCTTATAGTAACTAGTTTGTGTATTTTACTTACTAGTTACTATTTATTTTTTGCATAAAAATAAATAGTTGACAAAGCTAAAACACTAGTGTACTATTTAAATAGAACACGAATGCAGTGAAAGGAGGATTCTATGCAATATGAAAATCAAAGACCGATATATATTCAATTAATGGAACTTATAAAAAAGGAAATTGCTATGGGAAAATGGAAAGTAGAAGAAAAAATGCCTTCTACAAGAGAAATGGCAAAGATTGCACAAGTGAATCCTAATACCGTTTCAAGAGTATATGCTTTATTAGAACAAGATGGGTTTTTAACAACGAGAAGAGGATTAGGAACGTATGTATCAAATAATATTGATAAAGAAAAATTGAAAAAAGAAATTGTTTATAAAAGAATAGAAAAATTTTTAGCAGATGTTTTATTTTTAGGATTTTCTGAACAAGAAATATGTCAAATGATATTAGAAAAAAAAGGAGGGTTTTAAATGATTTTAAAAACTCAAAATTTGGGGAAAAAATATTATAGAAAAGAAGCTCTAAAAAACGTAAATTTAGAGTTAGAAACAGGGAAGGTATATGGAATTTTTGGTCCTAATGGATCTGGCAAAACTACCTTAATGAAAATTATTTCGGGATTAATTTCACAGACGAGTGGTGAAGTTTTATTTCAAGGAAAAAAAATAGTAACTACTTCAAAAAAAGATATCGCATATATGCCCACATCAGCATATTTATATGAAGGAATGACTATAAGAGATGCTGCTAAATATACGGATTTATTGTATGGAAAGTTTAATCAGAAGAAATTTAGTGAGTATCTAGAATTTTTTGAATTAAATGAAAAGGATAAAGTTAAAGCTTTATCAACTGGAATGCTTGGGAGATTAAAGTTAATTTTAACTCTTTCAAGAGATGCTAAATTTTATATGTTTGATGAACCATTAAATGGAATTGATCCAGTTAGTAGAGGAAAAATTAGAGAAGCGTTGATTGAAGCAACTAAAGAAGATAGGACTTTTTTAATTGCAAGTCATATGGTTTATGAATTAGAAAGTATGGTTGATGAAGTTATATTTGTTAAATCAGGAGATATTGTCGAGAAAAATGAAGCAGATTTTTTAAGAGAAGAGCATAAATGTTCAATTGAAGAGTATTATAAGGAGGTATTTTCACGTGATTAATTTATTTAGATTTGAAATGTTTAGACAGAGAATTTCCTTTGGAATAGGAACAGTTATTTTGGCTCTTTTAAATATATTTTTGTATTTTCAATTATTTCATTTTAATATATCTAATGATAAAATGGCGCAATATGGAGTTTTAGGAGTTTTATTGTTTTTTGCAGTTTTTATATATTTAATTGTGGAATCTGTAAGAATTATGAGTAGAGATTTATTAAAAAATGAGGGACCATTTATATTTATGACTGGACATAATGGGTATAAAATTTTAGGAGCAAAATTATTAGCGGTTTTTGCAGAAGGGTTTTCATTTTTTCTTTTACTTGGATTAGGTTCTTATATGTATCTAAGTAAATTGGGTGTTAGAATGGCTGTACTACCAAAAGAATTACTGGTTTCATCAAATAATCTTACTCTATTTGTTATTAGTGTTATTACTGCATTATTGGTTAGTTGGGTGCTTTTAGTCTTGACAATTTATTTATCAATGGCAATTTATAAATCATTTTTAAGTCAACAAAGTAAAGGCGGATTAATAAGTTTTTTAATATTTCTAGTATTAAACTTTGTTATTAAACAAGTCATAGGAATTATTACTTTAAAAATGGGTTCATTTTCAATCATGTCAATTTTTTCCACGGGAAATGTAAATATGGTTTTTGAAGATGCTATGAGATTGGTAAATTATCAAAATATTGTTCAAATAGTTTTTGCAATTGGATTATTTATTGGTGTTGGAGCATTACTTGAGAAAAAGTTAGAGTTATAAAAAAATTAGAATTAATATATTGTATGGGAAGTAATTGCTAAAAATAATTAGATGTAGCAATTACTTCTTATTTTTATTTAATTATATAAAAAGAGATATGTTAATTGTGTGAAAATTTGATATACTATATAAAAGAATAAATTAAGGAGAAATTTGTGTTAGATAAAAAGATAATATGGACGCTTATGCCAATAGTGCTTATTATAGGGATTGGAGCACTGATAGTTTATAATTTTGCATTTAAAGATTCAATAAAAAGGTATCAAGAGGTACCGCCGACTGATTATATTGGTAGAATTGAAGTAGATAGACTTAAGACAAAGAATGAAGATAGTATAAGTGAAGCTTTGTGGATAAGAAATGGGAATAGTTCTAAGGATAGTTTATGGATAGTTCATTATGGATTTTATGAAAAAGAGAAGATTGAATTATTAGCAGAAAAATGTTTAGAATTAAATATTGAATTACTAATTTTTGATAAACTAAATATTGATGATATGGAAAAACAAAAAAAAGAATTTATAACTATTTACAATTATATGATGAAAAAATCATATAAAGAAGTAAGTTTTTTGGGTTCGGATTTTTCAGGATTATTGGGATTGTGTTGCGAAGAAGTGTCAAATATTTATTTAAATGATATTAGCCTAAGGAACTTTAATGAATTTTCTTTACAAAATGTAACTATACTTAACGAAAAGTCTAAAGAATGTATCAGTAGTGTGAATAAATGGCCTTCAAATATTGTAATATTAAAAAATTATTTGGAAAAATTTTCAGATATAGATGATTTCAAGGAATTTAATAAAATTGCTAAATATTACAATAAGGATATAAAACAAAAAAATATTGATGGTATTTTTTCAATTAATTGGCTTAAAACAATTTTAGAGTAGATGTATTGTTTATGATTAGGAGGCAGTGATATGTGTAGATCTTTTAAAGAAAATGTAGTTTTGAAATTGTCACTTGCAATGCATTTTGATGCAAAGACTTTTTCACAAAATAAAAAAGAAGTTATTACAAGATATAGTTTAAAAAACATGAACTGCGTGTATTGGTATACACTAATAGATGGTATTTTAATTGCTAGTCCACCAGAATGGGCAGAATTGTGTGATACTTATTTAGAGGAAGAGGAAGCTCCATATACTGAAGAGGAACTGTTTAAATACTTGCCAGGAGTGTTACAAAGAGATCCTAATGAACATATTTACTTTGGATATTTAAATCCAAATAAGTGGGAAATAACTAAGAAAAATGCAAAAGGCATTGTAAGTAGGTTTGAAGATTTAGAAGAAGATAAGAAAAGAGAAGTTGTTGAATTTTTAAAAGTGCGGGATAACGATGATTTATTAGTTGATGTTGAACATGATGTATGTGTGGTAGTTTATGATGAATTTGAAATCAAAGGAGTTGCTAGTATGATTTATCATGCTAGACATATTTTAGATGCAGCAATATGTATAAAAGAAGGTTTTGAAGGCAGGGGTTTTGAAGAATCGCTTGTTAAAGTTATGTATGAAAAGGCTAAAAATGAAAATTATTTATTTGAAATATTAAATAATGAAAAAGAAATATTACAAAGGAAAGTGTTATCTGAAATTGGTTTTGAATATCTATTAAAAAGAAACAAGTATACAAGGTAGGTGTAAAATGAAAATATTGTGGAAAGAAGATAAATTTGATGAGATAAATATAAAAATTTCATTTGTTAAGGAAAATGACCCATTTTCAAAGAGACTTAAGGAATATAAAAATATAGGATTGTTTGAAGGTAAATCAGGACAAGTAATTATGGATTTAAAAGATGGAGTGATGAATTATTATATTGGTTTGGGTAATGAAATTGATATAGATTCTTTTTCATTAAGAAAAGCTTTTGATAAGGGTTTTAAAAAAATAAATTTGAAGGGTAATATATGCATTGATTTAGATATTGATTTTGGTATTGAAAGAGATGTAGCATTAGTTATATTGACAGAAATGCTTATTTTATCTACATATAAATTTGATTATTTTAAAAGTGATAAAAAGGATATAGATAATTTAAATTTATTATTTATTGGTTATGATGATAGAGAAAAACAAATAATAGAAGAAGGCATCTCAGTGGGAGAAGCATGTAATATTAATAGATATCTTGTAGATATGCCTGCAAATGTTATGACTCCATTAAGATTAGGAAAAGAAGTTAGTGACTTGGGAGATGAAAATGGATTCGAAGTAACTCTATATGATGAAACACAAATTAGTGATATGGGAATGACTGCATTTTTAGCTGTATCAAGTGCTTCAATTAATAGTCCTTGCTTTATGGTAATGAAATATTGTCATCCTGATATGGTAACTAAACCTAGTGTAGGATTAGTGGGAAAAGGATTATGTTATGATGCGGGTGGATTATCAATTAAACCTACGACATCAATGGTAAATATGAAAACTGATATGGGAGGTGCAGCAGCAGTTATTGGAACTATGGTTGCACTTGCAAAACAAAAAGCTAAAGTAAATGTGGTTTCGGTTGTAGCAGCTTGTGAAAATTTAATATCTGGAAAGGGATATAGACCAGGTGATATTATTAAATCAAAGGGCGGTAAAACTATTTTTGTAGGAAATACAGATGCTGAGGGAAGACTTACCTTGATTGATGCAATGAGTTATATTATTGATGAAGAAAAAGTATCAAAAGTAGTAGATGTAGCAACGCTCACAGGCGCAGCTATACATTGTACTGGTAATGTAGCTACTCCTTGCATATCTAATAATGATGACTTTTTTAGAAAATTAGAGAAAAATGGAGAAAAAAATGGTGAAAGATATTTTAGATTACCTATTTATCCTGAATATAAAGAACAGATAAAACATGGTTTGGCTGATTTAAATAATCAGGCAGGACATCCAGGAACTATTACAGCAGGTTTGTTTGTTGGAGCATATGTTAAAGAAGATATGCCATGGCTACATTTAGATATTGCAGGAACTTGTTCTAAAACCAAAGCAATGCCTAAACCAGTAGAAGTTGCAACGGGTGTTGCAACAGCTACTCTTTATAGTTTAGTTAAAGAGGTGGCTATATAAATTCTTTTAATTGCCAGAAAGAATAATTATCGGTACAAGGGGTATTAGATATTCAAGAAATAAATTAAAAGTCTTGCTAAAATACTTAATACTGCATATAATATGTGTACTGAGGAGGGGTAATATGAACATAAATAGAATAGAAGAATTAGATGCTTTTTTAAAGGTCAGCCCCAAAAATTTGGAGGAATATGTTTCTCAAAATAGAACAGTACTTGTAAAAATGTTAAATGGGATTGCAAGAAATATTGATGAGATAGATGAAAAAGAATTGTATCAAGTAATTCAACAATTGATTTCTTATCAAGAAGAACAAGTTTATGTGGTTGGAGTGCATAGATTTAATCCGTTGAAACAATTAAAAGAAATGCAGACTGTTCAGATTTTCAAACCAAAAGAATATCTTCTTTTTATGGCAGATTATTTGATGCGTAATAGAAAGATTGAAAAAGAGTTGACCGTATTATTTGAAAGTGTGATTCAAGAAAATTTAAAAGGATTATAAGAATATTGAAAGTGTTTAAATTAGGATTAGGTATTTAGATTTTTTTAATAAAAATAAGAGAAGTCGATAAGTTTTTAGCTTATCGACTCTTTTTTAGTATTTTGAATTTAGAATTTTATTATATTCTTTTTTTGTTAGGAAATAGAAAATCATATAAATTAAACTATAGCTAATAACGTTAAATAGAATTGGTTTCCATAGATTAATTACAATCATATTTGAAAAAGAATTTATCGCAACAATAGAATGAAGAGTTCCCATTATTAGAGGACTAAAAAATACTAATTGAAGTTGCTTTCTTATTATTTTTTGACGTTCTTTTTCATTTAATCCAATTTTATTTAATATTTCAAATTGACTTTTGTATTCGGTTGCTTCTATTAATAGTTTAAAATAGAGAATACTTGCGGTTGAAACTAAAAAAACTAAACCAACAAATGCACTCATAAGTGCATATATTTTTGAGTTAATGGTTTGATAAAATCCATATTCGGTATTTGCAGTAAAATCACTTTCAAATGGAAGAAAATCATTTAATTTAGTAGAATCTTCTTTTGAAAGAGGTTTATTAAGAGTATAAGCATAAAGATTAAAAGAATCACTTTTGATTTCATTAAACAGCTCATCTTTTATTACAAGTGCATATTCAGCCATAGAAAAATTTTGATTATATAAGGCTGAGCTTGAGTAATCAATAATATTAAATGACTGATTGTTATATTCAAATGATTTATCATTATAGTAAGAGCCGATTGAGTAACCTTGGATATTTATAAAAACTGAATCAAATTTATTGGCCAATTTAGTATAAGGAATATTTTTTACTTCAAAGGCTTTATAATAATCGGATTCTTTGATAAAACATGCATAGTTAA